>Ga0169931_10001007_pt1 | contig 46665 bp, 61 predicted proteins | sample Kivu_15m_20L_FD_129675 | JGI IMG/M metagenome (GOLD analysis project Ga0169931, IMG submission 129675) | Freshwater microbial communities from Lake Kivu, Western Province, Rwanda to study Microbial Dark Matter (Phase II) - Kivu_15m_20L... | ecosystem: Environmental > Aquatic > Freshwater > Lake... | reverse complement strand
TGGTTGAATGTAGCCCATATTAAATCTCTGGTACTCCACGATGGTATTCATCAATACCTTCAAAACCACCTTCAAGGTATGCTCTCTCCGTGCCGCCTGGTTTAGCCTCTTGTTTATATGTCTTATTAGAACGTAAACGGATTTCTTCTTGTTTCCTTGCCTGTGTATATTGTTTTCCACGTTTTGCAGAGGCTTCACGATAAGCGGGATCGTTAATGCCAGACTTCTCAATGGCCTTCTGGCTTTTCTTTGCGGCTTTACGTGATGCCTTAGTTGAAGCAGGTGGCGTGCTAGAAATTGAGACTCTCTTTGTTGGAGCGGGAGGTTCCCCATAAACTTTTGTTTCTTTTACTGGTGGCGGTGGCGGTGCTGTTACACCGTGTGGGTCGTCATAACGTCCGCCGTGGGGTTTTCTGTGAAAAATAATGCCCATGTCTACCTCAATACTGGTTTAAAAGAGATTGCTGAAATGCTTTCTCCGTTCTCTCCAATAATATCATCAAACCCAATAATGAAATAAAGGTCAAGACCTCGTGGGGCGACAAAACCACGGGCGATTGCAGCCGCCTTTGCCGCTTGGTTTACAGCACTTGCGCCAATGGCGCGAATCTTTGGGAGATGCCCAGCGATGATAGATCTGGCAAGAATAGAACCAACGCTTTGAGGGTTGCTACTACCTGATACTTTTAGAACATCTTCAACCTTTTGATTAAGTTCTTGTGACATATAGACTCCTGTTTGTAAATCATACGGAAAGCCTATATTACCATGTTATGCAAAATTGGCAGATTTTAACAATGCAACCATGTCTTCTAAGCGCATCACGGCATAAGATTCACCCAATGCCGCTGCCCCCTTTCCAGGGCGCTTTACGACCAACAAAGGTAATCCCTTTGGCAACTTAGACGCTTGGGTTACGGTGTCATTTAACCACTCGCTTAGTTTAAATGACTTTTGGTTCTTGCATTGAATTGCCACCTCGGTAGCATCGGGGTGTTTAACTCCATGAATATCCCCAGAATCATTCTCCCCAGCCAAGGCTGTTCTTCTGGCATTAATAAAATCTTGTTCTTTCAGATAACCAACAATCGCAGTTTCAAATGAAGTACCTTTTGCTTTGTGCTTGTTACCCACTAGTCCTCCAAAATGTCGTAATTGGCATAGCTCATTAATATAAGCCGTTTGTCAGGTGATACGCCAATCCAAGTTGGGGCGTCGCTGTCGCACAAACACCCCACGGTTCTGCGATCATCGTTGGAAAAAGTATGGCCACAAGAATTACAGCGAATCTGCATGATTAGGCAATAAACCTTGCAGCTCTGTTTTCTTTTGGAGCAAGACTGATGCGACGACTTAACTCTCTTGACAAAACTTGTGCACCTCGTTCGCACCGTTCAAAAACTGTTTCCACAAGTTTTCGGTATGCACGTGCCTGTGTGTACGCTTCTTGTTGGCTTTGCACTTTTTCTTCTACGTCACGCTTTGCTTTGGCAATAGTTACTAGCTCTCCTTTAATTTTGTTCCCCCATTGTTCAATCAAGATGCAAGCCTTTGTATATTCAAATGTGTTTAATTCACGTTCTTCAACGATCTCAGCAGCAATTAACTGTGCTTGGGCGTAATTAACCCAAGACATAAACTCGGAATACAAAGACATCAATTCAACTTCTGAAATGTCACCAAGGTTGCGTGGAACTACTGGAAGTAGGCTGTGTGGTTTTTCAGGCAATGCAAAAGTTTTCAAAAACCTATTCATCTCTGGTGTTTCTTCTACAATCATCATTTGCTCCAACATGTGTTTTTATATGGACAATACTTACAACCATTGCAAGTCTCTGCTTCTGCCCATGCTGGTCGCATAGGTGGAATCTTTTGTTGTAATGCTACTAACAAGATACGGCAATTGTCAAGTATGGGTTGAACCAAATGTGGCAAATACTTAATTGAAAATTCTTTAACTTCCTGAGAAGGTTTCCATTCATAAATAAAAGTCAAGTCATGTATGCCAGTGCAATGCATATACAACATACCTTGACGAACATGGCTGGGGAATGGTTGGCGAATCTTTTTCCACAAGCCGTCAATGCCCATGTTGGGGTTTTCTTCATATTGTTTGTACAAATCAAAATCTTCAAAACGAACCGTGCCCACTCCAACGGATTTTATTTCAATTAAAGTTCTTCCCTTTTTGTCCGAAACAATCCCGTCAGCACTTCCTCTAATACCGTGTTCTTCGTCCTTAACTGGTACTTCGGCATAACTCAATGCAACGGTTGAACCACATTCTGGGCAATGATCCGGAGACAAATCCCACCATAAATGGTGGCAAGACCCGCAACGAAAATTACCTTCTAATACACCTGCTTCCCAAAGCCAAGTTTGCCATTTGTGGTGAATAGCATGACCTTCTTCAAAAACATTTAAACGTTGAAAAGAAAAGTTCTCGTCAGCCTTAACTTCGTTCTTAATTGTGTACCAAGATGCCCTTGGACACCAATCTCTTTTTGATAGCTCGCTGGGATGAAAAAAAGACGTATCTCTTTTCTTGTCTTTTTGTTTCTTGTTTTTTAACAATTGAATTGCAACAGTTGGCAAAATCCTACCGTTCATCTTAAGTAGATTCTTGTAATTACGCATGTCAGACATCGGTTGTTATCTCCAAAAAATCATCTTCACCAATGACCACGTAGCGACGACCAGCAAGGTCAAACTGCAACACAGGTACACGATCTTCAAGTAACGCACGATCTCTCAATTCTTTTAAATCAACTTCTTTAAGAGTAATAGTCTTTTTGTTCTCAGTCAACTTGTTTTCAATAAGATATTCATGGCTACGTACGTCATTCTTACGAAGCCAACCAGCTCCTGAACGAGCGTTTCTAGAACCTTTGTATTTGTCTGCAGTCCTCTTTTCTTGTTTCTTAGAAGACTTCATGATCCTTGTATGTTTATCAGGATCTCTTCCTAATATGGTCATCTAACCACTTTGTAATACTCTTCAATGTCATGCTTTAATTCTTTTTGCATAAACAAGTCTTCCCTAAAAGCCTCAAGCATCTTGTCCTTGCCTTGCCACTTTTGACTGCCGTAGGCGTAATACGCTCCTGAGCGAGTGATGACATCAATAACTGTTGCAATGTTGATCATATCTTTTAAGGTATCAAAAGAACCTTTAGCAAAGCCTGTGGCATCAGTAAAATAAAAATCAACAACTGCTTGTTGTGATGGCTTGTATGTTTTGTTCTTTAAAGTACGAGCTTTGATTGTTTGCCCTACAATTTCGTCTTTTTCTTTAAGCCATTCATCTCGTCTGACTTCAACACGAACAAAGTAACTAAAGTTCTTAGCAAGACCACCCGGTGTTGTCCTACTGTCTCCCCACATTACGCCAATCTTTTGACGCCATTGGTTAATCATCAAGCCAGTGCATGAACGTTCTTTTTCTACCATTGAACGCTTCTGTGCTTCTGAAGCTTTGCGGAAAAACTTTGATGTGATACGAGCACCCAAACCAACTGTGAACTCATCCATCATGCGCTCTGATTCATCCGTTGGTACAAGTGCTGGTAAAGAGTCAATCACAATACAATCAGCAGCACGATTTTTCATAAGTTCAATGACCAAGTTGTACGCTTGCTCCATACTGTTGGTTTCAATGACCCACAAACGGGAAAGATCAACACCAATTGATTTTGCGTAGTCGGGCACAAATTCTTCTGCTGCTACCCAAACTGCTGTCCAATCTGGGTCAAGTGCTTGGTTTGCTGCAATAGTTTTGAACGCAAGTGCCGTCTTTCCCGACGACTCATCACCAATTATTTCGGACCATTGATTGGCAGGCCACCCACCACCAAGCATCAAATCGTAGGCAAGAATTCCCGTAGTTGTACGTTCTAGTTGCTGGTGCATAGCATCAGCTCTTAAAATTGAAACGTCGTTTTGTTTTTTGTTTATCTTGTTGATGATTGCCGATATTGATTCGTAATCAGTTTCCATTTTGTGTTCCTCATACTGACCATAATGACTGGTCTGCTTGTTCGTATAAACCGTTCCACCCACATTCAAAACATCTCGGTGCTGGTGTGTGGCCTAGCGTACCACCGTTTGACCTACTAAACACGTTTTTGCTACCGCAACGTGGGCATGTAAGAGACCCTTCACGGCGATGGGCTTCCCCACCCTTCCATGTTCTTATTGCTGTTCCCATATCTGTTTGACCATTGGGGTCTCTTTGTTCTTGAACAGCAACTGTTGTTGTTTGTTGGCGCAGGGCAGGAAGAATTACATTTTTGGTAACCGGAGGCAAAGAAGAACTTTCCTGCTGATCTTTGTTACTTAATTTTTTATCCCACCACGATGACATGTTGTGTAAACCTCATTTTGTGTTAATCGTCTTCGCGCTCTTCATCATAGGCAATATTCCCAAGCAAAGCAACTTTGCCATTTGACAATAGTTTTTGAACAAGCGCCATGCTGTAAGACAAGATGACCGCCTTGGTGCTCTCTACCATTTCAAGAGACGGTTTTGGAATTTCGGGCTGTGTCGTTGACAATACTTGAGTGAACCATTCAACAGATTCCACGATCTCATCAAAGATTCCAAAATCGTGTAATGTCTCCCATTGATTTTCAATCAATTGATTTTCTAACTCTTCAACATCTTTTGAAACTGGGGCAAAGCCTAGTTGATTTGCAACACTTTGTCCGGTAATGGACGAAAGCATTAAACAAAAATTTCGTTTATCAAGAGTGGTTGTCATTGTTTTGCCTCCGCCCAACTTCGTGCCGAGTGACACGAAACTTTTAATGTGACTCCCATGATATCTCTATTATGACCCATGGCGGTGACCAATGTGTTTATTGATGTTTCTTCTTGATTTTCGGGAGTGATGGCAACTAGTTCGTCGTGAACCTGCACAAGCATTTTTGTTTTAGTATCTTTAAAAGCATGGTCAACATCAATCATGGCTTGTTTACAGATGTCAGCAGCACTTCCTTGAATAATTGCGTTAATTGCTTGTCGTTGTGCTCTTGAGACTAATTCAGACGAACGAGAAGATAAATCAGGTAATCGTCTGCGTCTTCCACTAAGTGTTGTAACATATCCTTTTTTGGTTGCTGTAGCTATAGACGTCTGCTTCCATTTAGTTAGCCCAGAGAAGCTCTTGTAATATGAAGCCAAAAGTTCTTCGGCATGTTCTGGTGTTATGCCAGTAACTCTAGCAAGTTTGTTTGAACCACCGCCATAAGCCGTTAGAAAGTTTACGCCCTTTCCGATTTGTCGTTCTTCAGAAGTGACTTTTTCAACACTTTTCTTAAACACAGCAGCGGCTGTTGCTGAGTGGATGTCTTCGTTGTGTTTGAAGATCTCAAGTAAACGAGCGTCTTGACTAAACATGGCCATAACGCGCAACTCAATCTGATCGTAGTCAGCAACCAACATTGTGTACCCATCTGGTGGTACAAAAAGTTTTCTAATGCTGGAGTCGCGTGGAATGTTTTGAAGGTTTGGAGCTGACGAAGACAAACGCCCAGTGGCTGTTCTATGTAAATTGAATGAGGGATGTAGCTTGTTATTATTAAGTTTGGGCAACAAACCATCTACATAGGTGTTTTTTAGTTTCTGTGTTTCAGACCACTCAAGAAGTAGAGGTATGACTGGATGCTTACCCCGAAGACTTTCCAGAGACTCTGTGTCTACTGATGGTGCGCCTTTTGGTGTTTTCTTGGTGGGCTTTAAACCTAACCCACCGTCTCGCTTTTTGTTAAATAAAAACAATTGCTTGTCCTTATTTGAATCTGGATTGAATCCAGGGTAAGCAAACTCTGATAAAAGTAATAAAGTGTCGTTTAACTTTGCGTCTAATTCTTTTCTTAAATTTTTTAAGTTGTAACCGTCTACGGTTATGCCTTCTTGTTCCATGCTCATCAATACCTGAAGCACACCCATATCTTGTTCCATTACTGACAGCAATGAAGATTCTGCCTTTAGTTTAGCCATCAACTTTACATACAACATCCATGTCCAACGAACATCTAAATGGACATAACGGGATGCGGCGCCGTATGTCGCCAAATCAATTGTTTTACCAAGCTTTCCTTCTTTATCGTAAGGAGCATGATCACCAAAATTATGAGCAATTAAGTTAACTAAAGAAAAACTTGAAATATTCTCATCGCAAATATGTTGCAGAACCATTGTGTCCCTATATGGTCCTGGTGGTAATTCTCCGTAATACTTTTGAATAGATAAAGCGTCAAACTTTACATTGTGCCCTACCTTTACTGCATTGCCAAAAAACAATGGGCGTAGACACTCAAACACGTCATAGCGAGATAACTGAGCCGGAGGATCTGCGTGAACAGCAGGAATGTAGTACTTTGTTTTAGCTGTTGAAACTTTACCGTTCTTTAAAACTTTTCGGTATTCCAAAGGTGGCAATGTTGCTCCATCACCACGCTGTTCTGGTACAAGAACCTCTCCTAGTTTATGCCCCATAGGTATAGCCCATGAGTGTCCATGTGTCGCAATGCCTAACCAAAACACTTCATTGCGAAGCGGATTGACCGCAAGATCTTTTAAGTAACGTTGACGAATAGCTTCAGTAGACCTCTCAACAATGTCCTCACTGGGGTTCTTAAGCGTCGCAATGTGCTGTTTACACTCTTTTTGAAAATGTGTATTTATATCATCATGACGCTCAAGAACACCCCGTGATTCAATGTCAAAAGCAAATGAGCCAAACTCCGTGACTACATCTACTATTTGCTTTAAGTCATCAACGGTGTTTACCGTCTTATACATTGATTACCGTGCGTCGTTAATTTCGGATGCGATGTCCAAAAGTTCTGAACGTGTTGGTACTGAAATGATTTCAGGTGTGTAGCAGTTGCGCTTAAGCACAGACATATCTTCATCTGTGTAACCAACCATTGACCACTCTGACAAATCACGCTCACGAACCATTTGAAGAATAGTTTGTGTTTGTGCGCCCTTACCAGTTTTTGATACTGCCCAGTAATGTCTGGACAACGGACCTTGCTGTGGATTTGTGTGGAAGTTCTTGAGTTGGTCAATCAAACGAACGCCAACCTCAAATGACTTAACTGACAAGTCTCCTTCTTCCCCAAGTACTGCAATGTTGAAAGCAAACTTGGTTGATGGGCGATTACCAGCGTCGCAAAGTGGGCAACCTTCAGGATGATCTGCCAAGCAAACAAAAGATTTCTGACCAGCACGGCCATCAATCCAGTGTGTGCGAAACGATGCATAAGGTTCGTCCTCTAGGAACTTAATAATTTGTGGGTCTTCCGTGACTTTGAAACGTTGAGCAAACGCTGAAGTTGACTCTTGCACTTTTTGTGCTGCACCCCAACCACGGTTGATTACGCTTTTCTTTCCAGGATTAGCCACTGGTGTTTCTACTCGCTCTTTTTGAGTGAGGGATTCTTTCTTAGTTGCAACCTTGACAGGCGAATCAAACTCTACTTCGTCTGTGTCAAAGTCATCGTCGTATTTATTTGGCATTTGTTTTTGTCCTTTGTGTGTGTGTTTTATTTTTTCCAGTTGTCTGTTATGTATTGCTTTAGTTTATTCCAGTTCTCAGCTGTCACGGTAGTTGGTGGTGTATCTCCAATTATCGTGTTCACTGCGAACACTATCAAGTCTACCTGCTTACGTGTATAAATCCTCCTTCCTTTTGACTCTACTCCAGGAAGTTGTCCTCCGTCTGGGGGTGCTGTCCGGTATATGGGTTTTGGGATAATTCCTTTCTTCTCCCAAGTTCTAACAGTTATTGTTTTCTTTCCTAAAACCTTGGCTAATTGTCCAATTGTGAACACCTCAGTGCGTTCGCCTTTAATTACGTAATGAGAAGACTTGACTCCAAAAAACGGGTCGTCAATCTTCTTTGGCTTACGCTTCGTCCTGTTCTTTGGAGGGCGCTTTCCTGGGTAATCCTCTACACCTTTAAAGCCCACGTTTCCTTCTCCACGTAGAATGATTTAACTTTTTCTTGAAGTTCATCGTTATCCCATGCTAGACCAAGAAGTAGGTCTTCGCTAATAGTTTCAATAACTTCTTTAACCGTATCCCAATACCCATTTTCTTTTGCCCAGGTTTCTGCTGCAGACGCATTGAATGATTTGGAAATGCGACGTTCTCTTTTAATTTCGCATGTTGGAAGATTGATCCAAAGGTTTCCTTTGTCGTCGGGTTTTCCGTGTGCATCAAGAATCTCGGTCAATTCTTTTTTAAACCCGTCTAAACGCTTTTGTGTTGTCTCCAACATTGCTTTATGGTTTTGAAACTCGCTAACAAGTTTACTAACGTATGTTTCATCAAAAGTTGTTTCAGGTTGTTGTCTAATTATTTTGCTCATGTCATACCTCGCTATGTGCTATGAAATCGGATAGTGCTCCCAAAGTAAGTTTATAGTCCCCTTTGGTGTCATATCCACCATCAATAAACGCTTTGTTAATATTTCTTTTTTCTTGTAACATTTCGTATTGTCGTTCTTCAATGCTACCTTTCATCACAAATGAAACAACATTGACATGCGGAAATTCTGAGGAAAGTCTGATGATACGAGCTTCTCTTTGATCAAGCTTACCTGCTGACCAGGGCAGGTCGTAAGAGATTAGATAGTTAGCAACGGGTAAGTCAACGCCGTAACCACCCGCATCTGAGGACAAAAACAAACGTGTCTTGGGGTCTTGCGTAAATTGTTGTTTGGATGAATCCCTATCCAGCATTGTCATTCCGCCCATGAACAAAACGCTGTTAGTTAATTGCTTAGTTGCTTTTTGAATTAGTCTAAGGTTCTCCTTAAAGAACGAGAATAAAACAACTTTGTTGTTTGGGGATTGTTCTAAAACATCTGTAATGTACTGCACCACGGCCTCCAACTTTGGTGTGCCGGAGGTTGGTGGCATAATGCCTTGATTAACCAGTTTGTTTGCGTATTCGCTACCTTGGTCGTTAGACGCATCAGCGTACATTTTCGCTGACCAGTGAACTAATTCTGGGTTATCACAGAACATACGCAACACAATTAACTTTGACATAATGTCACCTTGTGCTTCTTTGTTTCCTGAAGAACCGTAATAGTGGCTCCAAAGGTCAAACCCTCTTCCTGTCTGAGAAATTGCCTTTTGAATTGACTGCAACAGGTCATGAGCAATTTTTCTATAGACAACAGCACCAGCCGTGTCAAAGGGAACTGGTATAACTTGTTGTACAACTTGTGGAAGTTGATCAGCAATATCCTCTCGCGTCTTGCGAATCATTACCCCTTCCATACTTCTGTGTAGTTGTTTTAAATTGCGGTAGCGACTTGGTTTACCAAACCTGTCTCTTACGATAAAAGTCCTATCAAAGATGTCAACTTTACCCAGTACTTTGGGGTCAACAAACTCCATGATGGAAAACAATTCTTCTGGACGGTTTTCTATTGGTTGACCCGTTAATGCAAAACGATAGTGATACCTCTTGCCAATGCGCTTAATCAAACGAGAACGCCTAGCTTTAGCTGATTTAATAATTGTGGCTTCGTCAACAACCATTGCATCAAACGTCTGTTTTTCAAAATCTGCCAAATCATTTTTTAATGATTCTGAATTGACGATGACATAAGTGGCACTAAGTGATGCCCTCCATTGTTTTTTCCTGGTGCTGATTGTCCCATCTATGACAATGCAAACAGAGTCGGTAAACTTCTGAATTTCTCGTTCCCATTGGTACTTGAGTGACGAAGGTACAACAATTAAAGCTTTCTTTATTTCTCCTTGGTCTTTTAGGGTTTCCAAAGCGGATAAGGTTGTAATGGTCTTACCAGCACCCATGACTAACGCCAATAACATTTGACCACGGTCCACCATGGCTTCAGAAGCTTCTTGTTGAAAAGGATACAGTTTTCCTTTAAACATGCAACCACCATGGGAATACTGATGCTTTAGATATTGATTCGTAAACCTCTGTGTCTGTCATGTCACCAATGTCTTTTGCGTCTGTATGAGAATACTTTGCCCACAATACTGGAGTTCTGAACGCAGGCAATTTTTCTTTTAATTTTTGCGCCGCTGCTATCCCTGCTGAATCGTTGTCTAATGCAACAATCAACTTGCTTACATGATTAGCAAGCAATGAAATTTGTGTCTTGCTTATATGGGCGCCAAATGAGGCTAGTCCACAACACCCACCCATTGCGGTGTGTAAACGAACAACGTCAAGTGGGGACTCAACCAAAACGCAAGTATCGCAATCTGCTTTGTCAAGCCCAAACAACGTGCTTGATTTAGAGACCCCTATTGGATAATTCAAAACTTTAGTTTTAGATTTGGATTGCCAACCTAGAAGTTCTCCAAAGGGTGACACGATAGGAATAACCCACGCTCTTGAAGAGGTATCCCATCGGATACCATACCTACGAACGGCATCTCTATCTAAATTCCTACTTGCCAACAACTCATCTGAAGGAACGGCAAACTTACTAAACGCCATCCAATCCACAACTGGCTGTTGAGGTTCTACTTCTACTGGGTTAGTTAATCTGGTAAGACCATTGTTAATTAAAAATTCATGCACAGCAACAATGGAGTCAGACTCACCTGTTAACTCAGAAACTAAATGAGACAATGTTCCTTTAGCACCGCATGAATAACAGATCCATAAACCATTGGAAGCATTCATAGACCATGACGGGGATCTATCAGCCTTACCAGTTCTGTTTAGGTGTACCGGACACCTAGCGGAAATTTCTGTGTCGCCAACGCGGACGACATCAACACCTAGGCTTTTTAAAACATCTGCAATATCAGTAGTACCATGAATCGCTGTCGTCATCGTCATCGTCCTCTCCTACTTCTGTGAAGTCCATGTTCTTCCAATCCCAGTTAATACGAATCTCACCTAATGGTGCAGAACGAGCAAGAACGACACGGATAATTGACTGATTATCAATATCAGGATCTGACTCCACGCCAACAATAAGGTCTGAGTCTTGGGCAAAAGATGATGTGTAGCCAATTGAGTCAGCAGTGATTTTGCGAGACTTCTTGTTACCAAGCTTCCATGACAGAACCTGAGTGGTTCCAATGACTGGAATGTCTGCGTTCTGTGCCAAACGTTTTAGAGACCTAGTGATGTTGGTGAGCGCTTGTGGCGAACCTTTAGGCTCACCGTTCTCGTCGTCCATTAAGTACACACCGTCTACAAACAAGATGTCGGGTTTAAATTCTTTTACCTTTGCAGCAAGTGCACTGACTGTTGTTAGCGAAGATGTATCTTCTGTGACCACAAATGGGTGCATGTTTTTTCGCATACGCAAAGTGCTTGCAATCTTTTCCAACTCGTTGTCAGTCAGCGAGCCACGCAAGATGTTCGTGTAAGCAACCTTAGAAACAATTGCGTCGTATCGTGCTGCTTGTTCTTCAGCGGACATTTCAAACGAAACAAATAACGGTGACTTGCCGTGAAGGTGGGCGGCATTTGCCATGATGAGCGTCATCAATGACTTACCCTTTTTGGCTTCACCTACAAACGTAATAAGTTGCTGTGGCCTAAACCCAGATGTGATTCTGTCCAAGCCGAGCAAACCAGTTGGGATGCCACGCAATGCGTTTGGTGTGTTTTGTAATTCTTTGTATTTGTCAACTCGTGATTCCCAGGTTTCAATCAAGTTGATGTCACGCAATCGTGCTGTCTCTGCAGATGCTTTTTGCAAACCATTAGCAAGGTCTAACAACGCTTTAGCGGTGTCACCAGCTTCCAAAGAGGGCATCGCAAGCGCCATAGCTTCAAGCAAATTACGGTGACGATACGCCTCATAAACTTCATCAATGAGCGCCGTGAATGGTTCGTCTTCGGCGGTAATTAAACGAATGTCTCCAAACTCTTGACTGAGCGCTCGCTTGGATGGAACTTCGCCGTGGTCTCGCCAAAAGATAATTAACCATGACCAAACCTTGGACCACTCTGCTGTGAAGTGATCTTCTTTTATTCCAGCTTTTAGAGCAACTGATAAGTCTTTAGTTTGAATTACCTTGCTTATTAAGAGATGTTCTGCACTAGCCATTATGCAGACCACGCAGTCTTGGGTGTAACCACCGTGGATCTAAATCCAATAATCTTTGCGTGCTCCTCATTTGCTGTGTACACCTTCTGTATTGACGGAAAAAACCTGAGGTCGTATGCTAACTCCTCAATTGATTTATACGACGTTACTACTGTTGATATCCCTTTTCTGATTAACCATTTTTCAATGCTGTCAACAAGATAGTCGGGCAACAGCGTATAAACAACTATCCCCACGTTATATCTGTTGATTAAATCAATTGCATGTTTGACTGGTATCTCGTTTACTTTCCAAAAAGATATGTACTGTTCCCAATTTTTAGTAGTTAGGGCAACACGTGACCTAAGCTTGGACAACCCTTCCGGCTCTGATGCCAGAACGCCCTCAAACATTGTTGCTTGAGAAATTGGAGAAAAGGAAGCTAAATCATTCCCCTGCATAGTGTGGGTCCAGTAAACGATAGTCCTTTCCTAAGAAAGGCAATACGCAGCAACACTCGCTAAGAATAGAAGCAACACGTGGTCCGTAAATATCACTTAAACGTGATAATGGAATTTCGCTAGTAATGATTGTGATTAGTTGCTGTTCGTAACGACTATTCAACATAGAAGTAATTGCCTTTTTTGTAAAGTCAGTCATTCGTTCTGAACCAAGGTTGTCCAAAACCAAAACGTCGTACACGGCGTTGATGTACTTCAGCATGTATTCGTCGGAGTACATGTCAGATAAAACATTGTCGGGATTCATTTCGTCATACGATGCTTCAACAAACTTTTCAGCCGTTATAAAGAATCCACTTAGTTGGTGATTTAAAACGATCTCACGAAGCAACCCACATGCAACATGTGTCTTCCCACTTCCAGAACCGCCAAAGAAGTAAAGACCTTCTCCGCATTCTTTGTTGTGTTCAATGTTGGTTAACCACTGGCGAACATATGTGACAACATCAGGACTTCCCAAATCCGTGTTGTAGTCGTCTAAAGTTTTTTTAGTAAATCGTTTAGGTATATGCGCATTTTTTAAACGCTCTATAGGTTGCCTGTTGCGCCAATACTTTGCAGAGTGCCATTCACTCATGTGTACCTTTCATCAGTCTCTTGTCAACAGTGTATTCGGAGTAATCGTACTTTGACAGTGGTGTATCTATTTTTTTCTTTAGGGAATCCAAGCGCGACGCAAATCCCTTCCACGTTGGTACGTCTGTTGGCAATGGTGTTTGTTTGATCTCGTGGGCAAACACATCAATCATTTTATAAATTTGTTCTATTGTCACGCCTTTTTCTTGTAAGTTCTTAAACACTTTCATCAACGCTATGCCGTTAACTGGCGCATTCAATGTCATGTTTTTACTGATCGTTGCGTCTCTAAAGTAAGCTACCAAGCCAGTTGTTGAACTTTTCTTTTTGGCGGGTGGCTTACTAACAGGTTCATCGGCGCCTAATGTTTTACCGCCCCAATCATCAATCATTATCCAAGCTCTTTTTGGCTTTATCAACGATGTACATGACCCTAATCTTTTTTGCATTTTCTACCGGAGTCAAAGATAACTTGTACACCAAAACTTCTTTTCCTTTATCGTTCATTTCTTTTTCGCTGTATTCCCACATCCACCGCATGCCCTTAACCATTGCTGTTTCTCCCATCGGTAAGTTTTAACTGTCGGTTCCACCGACTGTCCGTTGAGTATAGATCCAAGCTCTTAGTTCCCTTTCTTTTCTTTTGGTTTTCCTTCTTATAATTATTTTTCTTTCTTATTTGGGTGTCACTGGAGTCACTCAATATGAGTGTCTCTGGAGTCACCCCAGGGGTGTCACTGGAGTCACTACTAAATACCCCAGTGTCTCCAGAGTCACCCCCATTAATTAAGGCTTCTGCGGCTGCCGTATTGTACGTAATTACGTACAAATTTGGCATGTTCTTTCCGTATCTTCCCATCTTTACAATTTTGCGGATAACCCCAATCTCAACCAAGCGATGCATTGCCCTAATCACAGTCCTACGGTTGTACCCAGTATCCCTTGCTAAAACGTCATATGTGGTAGACAAAGTTTGGTCATGTGTGTTCATGTACCCAATGGCACATGTGAGTACATGCAATGCCACTGAATCACCTTTCATATACTTAACAACCCAAGTAGGTATGGAAATCCAAGGCCCCCCTAGTTTAGTGTTCTCGCCTGCACTTTTCTGTTTCATATGATTGCATCCTCTCTAAAGATCGTGTTATGCTTTTGGTAAGTAAACGGTTCCCTTCTCCCGTTTACCATTGCGAGTCACTTAGTAACTGCGCAAGGCCTACTTGATAGTGGGGGCGTTGGTTTCCCTTCTTACCAGCGCCCTCACTGTAGGTTAAGAAACCCTATTATCTTGTCTTTGTGCCCGCTAACAGATGCCAAGTTCCCATCTTTGACGTATGTAAGCGTATAGAGCGCATTAGAGAGGTTGGAAACCACATCCTGTGTAGGGGGAAGGGCATCCTTTTTTGACGCATCCTGGGGCTTCCTAGAGGCCTCTGCGGGCTTATCCTCTACTGGTTCCCCAACTGTTAGTGGGACTAAACCGTTGCAAAGGTCTAAAGTCTCCATGCCCTTTGAATTAGCCATAAGAACAACCTCTTCTACAAACTGCGTCGGTTGGTCAGAAGTAGCCATTTCATCCCACAAAACAAGCACTGTGGCTTCTGGATAACTGTCCAAACTGTCCTCAATAAGATTGTCTACTTTTAAGACTCGGTTCGCAGCACCCTCAACCAGATGATGAACTTTGTTATCAGAATGGACCACTGTAAATGACGCTGAATGTTCTATGAGCCAATCGTAAACGCGACCTTGACCATCTGTGGGTTTGCCTGTCCAAAGAACTACAAACTCTTTTGTGGTCAATGCCACGTCACTTAAACCAGTTTCAATTACATTTGCGCTTGCATTACCTGTACCTGCTATCAGGTAGTACCTAGACTTTTGCATGTTGTCCTCCTATTTTAAAGACTTGTTATGTGCCATATCTCCTAGATAAGTCAGACATCGTAGCACCGTATGGCAGAGGCCAGCAAGTGTAGCAATGACTAAACCTCCCAACCAAAGATTGTCTACACCGACAACAAAAGAAGCGCCGTAAGAAACTACGACTCCCGCTAGAACTTTAACCCAAGGCATTGCTTCCTTAGGTAAAAGTAAATCAATTACTTGCAACAGTTTGTAAACGGCTAATGCACAAATTATATAGTTCACGTTTTTCCTGGTATCCAATCGTAGTTAATCGTTTTATCTATAGATGTATCTAGAAGCATAGTGACTGGTAATAGTTTTGGCAACAAATCAGCGATAGTCTCTTGAGTCTTTTTTCTGTTAGTTGAATAAGTTGAATAAGATGCGTATTGGCTGCCGGACCATTGGTGGTCAGCAAAGTTGTTTTGGTAAACAAATCCACCAAAATCTGAATCACCATTAAAAAACGCGCCGTAAGAGTTAGGTTCAACCATCCATTCAGTTATTGTTGTTGACACACCAGCCGCTAAACCAAAAATTAGAACCGGGTACAGCATAGCCGTAGTGCTTTGTGTTGGCGCTAATATTACTTTTCTACCAGATGGACTTAGGTTTGCGGGAATGATTTGATCGCTTTGATTACTGGTTGACCAATCCGACCATGATGCCGATGCAGATGCCCATTGAGCACCCCAAATACTTCCGGCAGAAGCCGTTGTGATTTCAATAGACGACCAGTAATCAGTGTTGTCTTTTACTGGAACAGCCACTGTGGACATCAACGCAAACTGTGCGGATGAACTTCCTGAGTTGGTGACCGTAATGTACTGACCGGATTTAGTGTAAGCAACAGAAGCAGTTTGTGTTGTTAAATCCCATTTTTTAGTAGCAGATTCAATTACAAACAACGAGTCCGCTACTAAGTTTGCTTTTTCTGCGTGTATGTTAAACGTGTAACGAGGACTACTTGTTGATTCAATGACATCAACTTCAGAACCAGTTACAGCAATCAAATATTGTTTTGTTGCTTCAAGCGTTCCTTTACGTTGGCGATAATAAGCAATGTCTTTTAAGATTTGCCTAATTCGTGATGTTCCTAAATCTTGAATAGAGACTTCCAAACCAAACATGGTAGCCAGTTGGTCTATAGATTCTGTTTCTGTTTTTTCTGGGTCATACTGTTGAACTACCGAATTAAGTAATGTTCTAATTCGGTCAAATTCAAATCCAAAGATATCTAAATATCGGTAAAGGTATCCCCGTGATAAACCTTCTGGATCTGTGTCGGCTCCGTTGATGTCGGCAATGCGATGATGAGATGGTATGCGTTCCCACAAAGCATCGGTTGTGTGGTGGTTAAAAGGCACTAACTCTTGTAATGTCGCAACTCTTTCGTACCAATTGACGCCCGCTGGACCCGTTCCGTTTTGGTTCCAATGTAAAAATAACGAATAGTAAGCCCACTCTCCTGATGGAACACCTGTATGTGTTACTGCGTAAGTTGTGTCTGTATAAATTTGTTCTTTGATAATTACACCATCGGCAACTGTTTCAGGAGCACCTGTTTTAGAATAGACAACAACAACATCTCTAATAGAAGTGTCTCCTCCTTCCTTTGTTGCGGGATTTTCAATTAAAAATGAAGACCACGATAGACTTACGGAAGAATGTGTTGTTGCTGTTGCTTCAAACGTTGCATCAACATCTAGTACACCAACTGGTGCAATAAAACCATCAGCTCTTAAAGAGCTGTCTGAATCCAACCTTGTTTGTCCAACTGGAGCATCTGTGTCTGTACCACGAACATACGAACCAAACGGGTTGGCGTCAGGACTTGCAATTAAGTCAACGCGACGAATCCTAAAAGATTTATATGCCATTAGACAGAGGCGACTCCACCACTAGCTGTAACACTTAGTTCCGATAACAACAACAATTGGTTTGCCGCGGCCTGGACACCTTCAACCGCGGGGATCAATGATGCAGTGTCAATTACGTTAGTTGCTCCTTTAGTAAAACGAGAAACGCTGACGTAGTCAACACCGTCTACATCCAAGATGGCACGATACAAAGTTCCAAGTGTAACTGTCTGCCCAAATGACACATCGTCAAACTCAAACAATGCTTTAATTGCAACCTCTACATCTTCTTTTACCGCGTCTTGAATATAGCTTGGTAAAACAGATACATTGCATGTAATTTTTACTAGATCTAAAACAACACTAGGAATTACAACAGAATTAACACCAACTATTTCTCTAAGAGAAATGTAGTCATAAATCAAATCCCTATAAGTCGTGTCCAAGGTGAGAGGACTTGTTGTGGGGCTAACGGCTAATGTTCCATCGTATGTGTCTTGTGCTGTTAGTGCATAAATCTTAACCTGCGCATTTTTATAGGTTGCAGTTGATGCAACGCTTGCCGATGCAACGCTTGCTGAAACAAGGGCGTAAGTAAAAGTTGTAGAACTAGGTGTACTTGCTACAACGTACGTACCATCAAACGTGTCGTCAACGTTAAATACTCCAACGTATTCACCAACGGACAAACCATGGGCGGCACTTGTTGTCAAAGTAGCTACCGACGATGTTTTGGCTTTGTTAGTTACTACGCCTTGTTTGGCGGTTGCCCCAGAGACTATTTCTGCTTTTGTTTTGACAATTCCTGGAACTCGCAAAACCAAATCTTCGTAGTCCTGTAAAGACACTGCTCTATCTTGAGACCTAAACGACGTTGGAATGTTTGCTTTAAGAGATGTAATGCTTTCTGAATTTGAACCGCCAAATGCACGAGTCGTGTTTGGTGTAATTACAATTCCGTCGTATGTCGGACCAAACGCATTTGACAACGAATAAAAAGCGGTTACGGCGTTTGCTTCAACGTTGCCAGCTGATCCGCGGCTTTTGCGATAGGTAATAGTAACTACGGCATTGGTTGCTGGAATTTTTCCGTGAATTCCGTTACCAAATTGAACAACAACGCTATCGTCGGCTTGAATACTTGTTGCATAAACTTTGTCAGAATTAGTGTTTTCAATTAACCGTGTAACTTGTGAATAAGGAACATTTGCGCCTAATACACCCTCTGCAACGTTCACCACAAGTGAGTTAGTCACAACACCAGTTTTGGACAATGTGTATCTTTGACTGACCTGTCCGTTGCTTGTAAACGTTTCTGTAAAAAATTCCCCTTCAGTTAAGCTTAGCGTTGCAGGAACTGTTTTAGCATAAGTAGTGTACCCAACAATAGAAGTCCCAGTAGAGTTGAAAGCAATCGCTTGGTTAGATGTAAAAATAACGGATTCAGCAGTGTTAACTAGCGGGTTGGCTGTGAACTTAGTGTTTGCTGGAATTAAAATAGGAGCTACATCCGTGGCCAGAGAATTTGTTGCATTTAACGTTATTGTTGTTTGTGCAGACGTCCTTCCTTGAGGAACGTAATCTAGCAAACTTGCAATTGCTAACAAAGATGAACGTCTAGTTGCTGTTTCTAAAAAAGACTCTTTGGCAGCCTGATCTATATAGTAATGCAAAATGTCACCCATATACGAAACAAGATCAACAAACAATATGCCAAAATCTGAACTATCACGCGATGTCCATTCCGGGAAAACTACAGATGCACGATTCAAAAGATCGGCACGAATAGATGCGTAGTCTCGGTTTGTATAATCAAATGTGCTCATAAACTAGAATCCTCGGTAAGGTCAGATGGTAGCACTACGGCAACAGTTGCCTGTTGTCTACCAACAGTGGGTATTTGATATTCTACTGTCATTCTTATTGTGGAATCGTTGAATTCACTAGGTCCTTCCAAGTGTAAGTTTAGTACTTGAACTCCGGAAATATGTCTTCGCATGCCTTGAAGCGCTTCCACTTTGTATTCTTCAAAGACTAAAGGATCAAAATTTTCGTATAACAACACGTTTGTGTTTGCTCCGTACATAGGAAACATTGGGCGCTGGAACACTGAAGTAGACAGGTAATCTATAAACTTTTGTTTTACAGCTTCCTCAATACTTTGAATTGCTGCAAGTTTACCTGAGGTGGAAATATTCATTGGCATTTTTATGATTGACATAACTAACCTAAACTATGGGATTGACATTAAGAATAAAAACATTTGTATAATCAGAGTTATCGGTAGTAACCACGACTTGATCTCCAATTGCTGGTACAGGCCAAACGCCACTTACTTTTTTTCTACCTATAAATGATATATCTAATGTCAGCTCTGGGCCAAACTTAGAAGGTATTCGTACCTTTATTTCACCCGTAGATGAGTTAGATGCAGAAACAATTGCCCTGTGTATGTAGGGTTGGAAGACCTCAGTATACATATGCCTCTTCAGTTGTGGCTTTCCATAAATTGTTAGAAAGTTTAGAAGGAGGTGAGCTTTTAAAAGGAGATTCTTTAAGAATTGTTAAAGGAGTTCTATTAATTGAGTCGGTTTTTATCTTAAGTGTTGTAATGTAATGTTTTTCATTTAAATGGTGAGTAGCTTCTTCAATTAACCAATAGCCATCAAATTCTGAATTGTACGAATCTATTAAAACAAGTCTTCCAGGCATCGCCGTAGAAATGCCAACAACCTTAACAACGGCAGTCATCCCATAAGAATTTCTTGTATATTTCTTAACAACTTGGTCTAACGTTGCTTTTGAGGTTGTATTAATGCCTATTTCATGGGTAAACCTTGTTGGTAGTTTAGTGCCCAATCCACTGGGGGTATTTTGCGTAGATGAAACTTTTATTTCTTTGCCCTTAACGTCTAATGACTTTAGTGTCCAATCTACTGCGTCTCCTTGAGGAGTAACATCTCCAAAAAAACCATTAAACTCATAAATATTTCCTGGAGACTTTTCAATACCTTCGGCTGACTCTAGTGTGCGAAGAATTGTAATTGGAGCGCTCTTTACATAAAACGAAAAAGGATCATAAACATTTAAATGTGTGGTATTAGCTGTTACTGAATAACCAATTTTCGTTGCTGTATTTACTAATAATTCCCAGTCGCTAATTCCTTGTTGTGGTATTAAAGGAAAAACATAACTGTTGTTGGGAACTGAGTACGAAAAATTGTATTTAGAAGCAATTATTTCAACTAATTGTTTTATAGTTTTATTAGCATAAGTCGTGTTTTGCAAAGGTTTCATTTGATAACTACTACCAAAGCACACAACTTTAGCCATTTGTATCAATGAATCATTTACAGTTCCCATTCTTGTTAATGATTCAACTTCAACATAAGCAACATATCCAGTAAACTCAATTATGTTTGCTTCATTGTTTCCAATTGTTATTCGTACAGGGAGTCCTTTGTAAGCCACTACAGCCATTCCTGGAAAACCTCCATAGGTGATAGTAGCTATATCGTGTTTGTTTTCCGAAAAGGTTAACTCAACGTTTCCTATTTGGTTGTCGGGAACAGTGCCGCCCTCAATGTCAACAGTGATAATAGCGGAATCGCTAGTAGCGTTAGTAGTAATCATGTAGGGATGCGAATACGATCATTTGCTTGTAAATCAAATGAAAAATCTATTTGTGGGTTTAAATCTAGTAATCTCCAATGTTGGGAACTATCTCCATATATTTTTGCTGCGAGGTTTTCAAAAGTGTCCCCTGGTTGCACAATGTAAATTTGAACGGTTATTTCTGTATAGTTTTTTCGTTCAGCCACCACTGTGCCATCCGGGGCCACAGCGAGGCGATAACGAGATAAAGAGTTAATTGTCATTTTAAGTTTTTACCAAAGGAGTAAAATTAAATCCTGTTTTGTTAAACAAAACATTATCACCAGCAGCAACTGTTCTCTGATACGTAACTTCTTGACCAACGTCAAAAAATGTACCGCCGACATTAACTTTAATTTTTATTGATATTTTTACTGTAAATTTATCTTCTTCGTAGGGTCTTACCACAGCAAGAGCACCAGGCAAACTTAAACTCCAAGGGGTCTTATCTCTTTGTATGACATGAAAAAAGTATGACAACCCTCCACTAGCGACTGCTTGTGCTTTTAACGCACCAGACCCAGTTGCAAGTGTAAAGGGTTCAGAATCAGACTTACCCCATTGTTGTAGCGTGGGTGAAGGCGGAACCCCTTTTACAACTTGCCCACCGCCAGCAGATGTTCTTGTAAGACCTCTAGGTGTAGGTGCCCCGTCTATATAGGAATCCCAATACATTTTTATGTCCCCTTCCCAAAACCATTCTGGGGCACCAGCTGTAAGTGGAGCTAGTGTGGTGTTTATAAAAGTGTAAGCATCAAATGTCGTGCTCCAAGAAAACCCAAGTTCTTTTGTTGGATCAACAGTAAGTAATAAATCTAGTAAATCTTTACTTTCAAACGAAGAAGAGATAGTTCCTTGTCTATATATAGAAAGTAAACCATCTGTTATTGACTTTTGAGCTTCTTGAGCTTCAGTAGCGTAATCTGAAGAATCTGGGCCATTTTCACTTTCACCCGTTGGCAATTCGGCAGTAAGCATTGTTGTTTGTTTTGCAAAACCAATGTACAAAGCTTGTACACTTAATTCTACAGTTGCTTGAGTAGGGATAAAATCTTTAGAAAATTTGTGAAAATTTACAGCGCTTTGCAAAACAAAACCTTCAACCATCATATTGTTTGAAAGAACAATACGAACTGGAGTCGGAACCAAAAATGCTTGGTTTCCTATATTAGGATTGTCGTCAGAAGCCCCTGCCCAAAATTTAGCAGCCGCCTCAGTAAAGGCGTTTTTGTCTTGAGCATCCAATTGCCTATCGGTTAATGTTGTTCCCGGAGCAGTTGTATTTTTCTTTGCTTCTGCTGCCGCAGCTTCAGCAATCTTTTTAACAATTGACACAGTTTCTTCATTAATACCTTGTCCGATTACCGCATCTAAAACCAAAACGTCAGCAAGAACCCCAATTTTAGTTACCCAACTTGGGTTGTATACGCTCTCTGCAAACGTAGAATCGCTGGTGTCACTAATTGTTGGAGAAGGACGTACACCAAAACCCGAAATTAATCTTCTATCAAACGATAGATATTTATTGCTTGCAACTTCCGGTTCTCGGTTAAACATAAGCTTAATGTTAAAAGTTGATTGTCCGGGAATGGGTACAGTCAATTGTCCAGGATCTTGATTAAAGAAGTATTGAGTGTCGTAACTGTTTCCGGAAACATTACGCACCACAGTGTCAGGTTGAAATTGAAAATTACATTTTCTGTTGCTAATATTTGACGAAGTTAAACCCATTTTTTTATAAAATTCATTTAGTCTACGAATATACCCACGCAGTGGTTTGTATTTTCCATTTATGCTGCTTAAATCGTGGGTGGTTACTCCAGGCCAAATAAATGGAGGATTATCCCTAGAAGATGGTTTAACTAAATTTTCAAGTGTTGTTTTTATTTTTGCGTTATATTCATTTTTAGAATCGCTAAATAAGTTAAGTGGATTTCTTGGCATTAGTTTGTTCTCAACAGTTCTCTTTTAAGATCATTATCCAGTAATCGGGCTATTTCTTCAGCCATACGCCTTGCGTCTGCCGGATTGTTTCCAGTGGAGGTCACATAGATATTAGGAGCAATTGTAACATTAGTGCTGCCTGCAACCTGCACATTTGTAGAATCACGTGTTGGTTCTTTAGAAACAGGGTCACCAACGGCGGCAAACATTCCCGGAAGTTCTCCACCAGCATTCCAAGTGTTTCTTTCTGGAAATATTCCGACACCTTCTTTTGTTCCTTTTGCTTCCATTGTTGAACCATCTCCAAGGCTGATGGCAACGTGGTGTGCTGGAGCGTCTCCGTCTTTTCTAAAAAGCAATGCCCCCTTTTTCTTTTTGGCATCTTCGGGAGATAATGCTCCACCAGTTTTTTCAGTGTATTTTAAAAGACCGTCGGCATTTGTGTTTCCAAAACCAGGGGCTTCGTATCCAGATTGTTTAGCTGCCCAAATAACAAGACCACTGCAATCAAATTTGTCAGGATCTGGATTTGAAAAATCTCTAGCTGTGCCGTATTCGTAAGTGTCTCCTTGCGCTTTTAGCGCTTGGTTTACAAAAGCCTCTGCTTTATTGGTTGGGGCAGTTTCTAGTTTTGAGATACCTGATGCAGCTCCTGTACTAGGTGTTGGTGCGTTAGTTGCACCCAGCATTGATTGTTTTCCAGCAACTCCTGCTCCACCTGCAATACCGTCATCAAGCAATGATTTTAAATTAGTTGTTTGAAGTTGTTGCGCAACACTTGTAGTTCCAACGCTTTGGACAGCGTTTAAGCCCGCTTGGTACTCAGCCCTAGTTTTCGGAAGTTCAGCAGGTTGCACGTGCCATGGTTCTCCATGTGAACCACCAAAAGATTTCAACCCGTATTTTGCTGCATTTCTTTCTACCCAATCCAAATCTCCAGTTAAGTCAGCAGCAAGACCCAATTCGTGCATTGATGTTCCCGGAGGAGCAACTGGTGCTCCACTAACATGTCGGTACCTTTTTCCATTCCACGACACATCTCCGTTTTCCGATTCTACGTAACGAGAAAGAAATAAGGCCTTTTGGTCCTCTTCCGAACGGGCACCATCCGCCAGCCCAACGTTTGGATTGTCTTCAAACATCCTTAACAGTCTATGTTTAAACGATGCATTCAATGGAGAAAACTCTGGTGAATTAACAAGGTCAGCTAGGGGTATCTGTCCGTTTTTAAAAGGTATATTCACACCTTTTGTTTTGTCCCCAGTAACTGGGTCACCCAGTAAAGCCATGCCAGCTGCAGCGCTTGCGATGCCAGCTGTACCCATAAAAGGAGAACCAGCTAGCAGTGCTGCTCCTCCAATTTTTCTAAAAATATTTCCTCGTGACGATATGTTAAAGCCAACAATGCCACTTAACGTGTCTTCTAATTGCCCAAGAGCTTTTGTAACTGCTTGAGTGTTCTTCTCAAATTGGGCCAAATTATCTGCCTGTCGTTTGTAGTAATTTTCATCACGTCCTTCTTTAACACGAGCTGTTTCCTCAGCTTGAGTTGCAAAATTATTTTCAATACCCATAATTTGACGATCTGATTTTTTAGACGGATCGTACATTGTTGTTTTGCCAGTTTTCTTTTGGTATTGAAGATTGGCATTTGCATAATCTAGAACTTGATCAACCATGTCTTCTGGTACACCAGATGCCAGCAACATGGCCCTAGTGTTAGACCCTGCTTGACGAGCACCAGCAAGCCTTCCCTCATTGGTAAGACCAGTCCTTTGGACAATTTGTTGCATGACTTTGTCCATGGAACGTTGTTGCCCACCAAGACCATACATACCAGTGCCCAACATCATCGTCAATCTGTTGTTTGCAGCGGGTCCTGCAAGAGTGGCGGCTTGCTGTGCCAATTGATCTGTACCAATTGAGTAGCCAGAAAGCGCACGCATACCAGCAAAACCAGCGGCGTTTCCTTGGGCACTTAACCCTGTTTGTGCTTGCATAGCAAGAAGCGTGCTAATTCCACCATAGCCAAGCCGTTCGCCCATCATTGGCTGACGCATTCCAACGTACTGCATTTGAGAAATGCCTCGCTGTTGTTGGTAATAAACGCCTAATTTATCAACTGACAAAGAACGGTCATAGTTATTATCCATTCTTTGGTTCATTGCATCAATGGTCATTGCTAGGTATTGCATACCTTTTCCTGCTAGAAAACCACCACCAACACCTCCGCCACCGCCGCCACCTCCACCTCCACCATTTCTGTAAACTAAAGTGGCAGGTGCGGCGGTATATGTTTGAGTGTTAGTAACCGATGAAGGTTGAGTTTTTGGGTCACCAAGAGGCGGAGTGACTGCGGCGGAAGTTAGTGAACCACCTCCACCTCCAGGCAATCCTCCAGCGGCTTTAATTTGTTGAAGATGTTTTAAAGTTTGACTTAATTGAGTATTGACGTTTTTAAGGCTTTTAGACAAGGCATCAAAATCGGTACGAATGGATTTAACGCCTTTGACCAATTTTTCCATTTGGTCAACGTCAACTTTAAATTTAGCTCGTAAGTCTCCTAAGTTTTTTTCTGCCATGATTACTCCTGTTTACGCCAACGGCTCATCGCCGCCCAATAGGTGCGTTGACGCACCGTCATGTTTTGTATGTCGTTGAGCGAGAAGCCCTTGTAAACAGATGCAATAGCATCGTAATCCCAATATGTACTTACTAGATTAGCCGAATAAAAGGGAGGCCCAGTTTAGTGCGATTGGAAAAGGTTTTTCGCAATGGGCACAGTGGGCTTCCACCTCCTTGATTTCTGGGCCGGGTTGTGCTTCCAATAACTTGTCAATAATCTTGGCACGATCCTTCATGCCAAGACCCTTAGCCCATTTTTCAACGTCTGCTGGTTTGTTGTCAGCGTCCCAAATAGCGCAACGAGAAATAAGGATTGTATTCTGTTCAGGAATGCTCTTTGCTTTCTTGCCAACAGTTTGGCTATCTTTTCCTGAAACAAGACGAAACTTTTGTTTTGTTCCATTACGTAAAGTTACTACGATTGGTTCTTGAGGATTACCTTTTGGTTTTTTAATTGGAAACTCTGACATTTCAATTAACACGTCGTTTGACTTTTTGCAATGAGGACAGTTTATTTCATACTCACGATTCTCACCATAAGTTGCACGAACCGTTGCAAGAAACAAAGAATCCCTGTCACCCAAGATGAGATCGTCAATGACGTCTGGTCTTTCAGATATCTTTATGTTGCCAACAGTAACGACACTTCGTTTCAAAAGTGCTGCCATGTATTGGGCATAAAGCAAATCATCATCGGCGTCTAGTGCCGCTAATGCTTCCTCATCTTCACCAGTCAATTCTTTTACTACAGCCGTAGTTTCCCACTCTTTAGAAGCTTCATTAAAAAAACCACAAACTAATTCTAAAGTGGTGTTTGGTGTTGATACTATGCGTGGAACTGGGTCGGCTATAGCCGCCGCGACAGCTAATGCTTCTTGTTGTGTACCCATTTTATACTCCTATGTTTTTAATTAGTTTGTTGTGTCAATTGCTGCAATTTCGGTAGATGTCCAGGCTACAATAAAACCCTCATGATGAATGTTCAACTGTTGAATCATAATACCGTTGTCACCAGCGTTGAGGTCGCTAAGACCATAGGCACCTGGCCAACAATTAAACAATTTAAAAGCTAGTTTAATGTTGCCTGGTTTAAGAACGGTGTTCTGGTCCGAACTATCGTACGCATATTTTGCGTCACCTGCAGTGTAAGGGTGATCAAAAACTTTGACAATGATGTTGCAACGATAGTTAGTTGTATCTCCTGCTGCACCACCCGCTTCACCGCTTGCGCCACCATCAACCCATGAGTGCATAAATTTTTGCCATTTGTAGAGTTGAGCTTGTTCTGCAAAAGCTCCTCGTGCAAATGAAATTGGTGGAAAATCTGATTGACCAATCATCTTGTGTGGGTGCGTATTCATCCCACCTTCACGATATGCAATCAACTCATTCTGCACCGAAAGACCGCCCATTTGAGCAAAACCCAAATCGCCAATGCCCGACAGTTTTGTACTAAGGGCTGTGTCAAGTGGGACAAACTTAACCGTAAATTTAAAGTTACGAAGGGGGTCTGTACGTTGTGTTCTTGCCATGGTATCTCCTAGATAGATGTTGCCGTTGAACCACCAGTAAATTGACTGATGGTGATTACAATGAATTCAGCGGGAGTTTGCAAAGCAACTCCAACTTCAATATTTACTTGTCCGTCTTCTACCGTAAGTCCCGTATTGTTTGTTGAGTTACACACAACATAGAAAGCTTCGCCAGTAGTTTTACCTTTCAAACCTCCAGTGCCCCAGAAGTTAGTAAGGATAGCCGAAACCTTAACGCTAATGTCCGACCACAGTCGTTCGTCATTTGGCTCAAACAAAGCATATGCTGTTGCTTCCTTTAATGTTTGCTTTAGGAAGTTAAGTGAGCGACGAACAGTGATGAATTTATCTGTGGTGTTTCGTGCTTGTGTACGGGAACCATTGATGATTACACCAACCCCAGGAACAATGCTAAACAAATTCAGTTGCTCTGTCTTGTACAGAGAACCTTGTTCTGTTTCAGTAAGTGTTGCTACAAGGCCAAATACGTTGCGCAAATCCAGACCGTAACCAGCCGGGGCTTTAGCAACGCCTCGTGCAACTTCAGAGCGCACCATTGCACCAACTACTGCACCACCACAGAAGGTGTTGCGAATTGCTGCAGCACCCGATTTAGTTGGGTCATACATTTTAAGGGCGGGTCCGTAAATGGCTGCATAACTTGACTGTGTATACCCTACAACTGCTGTTGACAACAGAGCCTTAGTAGTTGCTGTTAACGGTGTGTCTATAACCAGGAATGAATTTCCTCTAGAAATCATTTTGGCAATTCCGTTGTTTACAATAGTAGACGAAGTTTGACCAACTAAGTTAAAAATTAACGATTGTTGGTTGGCGTCATAAGCATTCAATGCCGTTGCCCAATCTGATGAATCAATTGAGCCACCTCCTTCGCTACCGGATGCGAAAGTTTTGGTAACTGTATATGAAGATGATGTCAACCCATCAATTGTAAGTTCAGCACCTGCAGCAACAACAGCAACGCTTGCTGTTGTTACATAGGAAGAATACAGATCAAGAACTGTTGTAATGTATCTGTTTTCTTCGGGGTCAACCGACAGTCCTGCCCATTCTTCCACCTGCACACCGTCAAGTTTTACAGTAACTGTAAACAACGTGTCTTTTGTAAATTTTGGAGTTGTTGTTGGCGTGACCAATGTAGTGTCATCAAAGGTGTAATCAACAGTTAAATCGTTTCCCCAAACGCCAACAGATTTGGCATTAAGTCTCCAAATGTCAGCGGCACTGCCTCCAGTAGGTGTTCCTTGAATGTTGCTAGTAGCTACTACAGCAGAAGCGTCAGCTACACGTGTGACATAAGCTGCTTGACCACCATTTGCAAAGAAATGATAAACCGCATAACCAAGGTCATAAGTATTGTCCAACGCACCAAACAAACTTGTGTATTGTGCCCAGCTTGTTACCAACGCTGGTGAAGTCGGTCCTCGTTCAGCCGTGCCTACAAAAGCTGCGGCGGTAACGCCTGTATTTGCTTGAATGTTGGTAGTAAACGCCGTTTCCGAAACGTATACTCCTGGACGCTCATATGCCATGATAACTCCTATTTGATGTTGGTATGTACAAGATATTACTCATTAAAAACTGTTAGTTGATGTTCAATTGTACTATTAATTGTGGACACTGGTTTAGCAGTAGTAAGGGCATTATACGTATCTCCCGTTATTTCTGCTGACATTTTTAAAGTATAGACTTTACGAAATATGCGTTTTCTAAAGCCAGATTCTTGATCTAAGAGGTCTGCGTTCGTCCAGTCCAAAAGGTCAAATCTTCTGGTCGTATCGTCTGCCTGAATACGCATAGAATTGTACCTAAAAGGAACAACCCGTTGTAATAGTCGGGCTGTTATTTGGCGGTCATGCAAGGCCGTTCGGCAGTAGGTGGACACCTGATACAAGAGGTCTACGGGTATAAATTCTTCTGTTTGTTTGTACAACAAAGTTGACCCGCCAGTAACACTGGCACTTACACTGGGCCAGTAATCAAAATATGCTGGGTTGTCTGACCACCCACCAGCATTTCCCGAATAAATTAAAACATCAGAATGTTGCCTGTCTGTTGCGTGCAGCACATCAATAAGTTCAATTGTGATAAACGGGTAATTGCGCTCAGTTTCAGACTCTGGGTACCTAAAAAACACGTCCACTTCCCTAGAATTGTTACGGTCATCAGATACCGTGCAATTAGAAAAACGTAGCTTTATAGCCTCGTCTTCGGCTAATAGGAATCCTGTCTTCATTTGTTTGTACCTAAAAACGTTTTAATTTTACTATCTATGGATTTACCGATAGTTTTATTAGCATTAAGAATTTCGTGACGCAACAAAGATTTTGCTGGTGGTCCGTATTCTAAACCAGCTGCTTTGGCATTGGAAGCTCCAGCAACAGCATAAGCAAAAGATAGGTCTTCAGAGTCCCAAGTAATACTAAAATCTTTTGCAATACCTTTCCAATTTGGTTCTTTTTGGGGCAATTCCTTTTTAATTCGTTTTTCTTCTTCAAACAAAGCAGACCCAACAATTCTTGCCAAATGATCCTCCATGTTCAAAAAAAGATCTGCAAGATATGTAATTGGGGCTGGACAACCTGTGACAATAGGGGTAGAGGATACGTTCGTAGATTTGCCAACCATTGGCACTCCTTTAACCCTAGGCGTTGTATTACTTAGCGCACGCTAAGTATTTACAGTTTATCAGGTAAGGGATGGCAACGCAGCGGGCCAAGGAAAATCGTTGACGGTCATCGCTGCAGGACCTGGATCGTTAGGCATTTCATCATTAAGATAAATTTCAATTCCTTCAACAACAACCAATACGTCATCTTTTACACGACCACGAACTCGGTACATAGTAACGCTGTAATACCTGGCGTCGTACATAAACATGTCGTTTAGATGACGTTGGTATTCATAAGGTTCATCAACGCCAGCATCACGCATATCAGCAATAGACATAACAACGTTTACTACCTGAACTGGTTGACGACCTTCTGGGATAGATCGTTTTGTATCCTCAGTTTCAGTAATCATCAGTACTGGAATGATGATTTTGTCTTTGTATTTCTTCCCGTCTGCACCAGACGGTCCTTCGTCGTATACATCGTCATATTCGCTGCCCTCAGCTGAAAAAGGAATAAAACTAAACCACGCTATGGTTTCCCCAACTTGTCGGTGGTACTGACGATAATTCTTGCGAATATGGGCAAGTTCTCTACGACCATCCATTGTTTATATTCCGTAGATAGCAGACGAGTTTAGAGTTGTTCCAGGCTCAACCGTGACAAAAACATTGCTAATTTGTTCATCTTCAGGTTCTTCAATATTGATAACACCGTCTCCAATCTCTGGAAACAGGCGCTCAATTGGCCCATATTCGCCAAGCTCTTTGGGTTTGTATATAGGTACATACCTGTTTGTGCTTCTAGATACACGGCGAAGATTCATTATTTCAATTCTTTCAAGACCTATATTCAAAGCTTTGGCTTGTTTCTCATATGCTTTTGACCAATAATCAAGTAGGCTTTGAACCATTCTGAATCTCTGGCTTGCCGGGATGTGTACCGACTCTGAAGTGGTGATATCAATATCTCGGCTGTATTCGGTAAGCAAACCCCACAATGCTTCAACGACGCAACTCATGCCAATGGTGTCAATGACAATCCCAGACATTTTTTCAAGTGGCAAATCCAAATTATATACATGTTGTTCAATAGCATGATTTGCGTAAAACTTAAGATCTGAAGGCAAAACCCATTCGTAGTAGTACCCTTCAACCAGGATGTTTGCGCCAGCAGATGGAGTTTGGTTAAACCGCAAAATGCCATTTCGTGCATCTAGTGAGTAATAGGAACTAGCAGAAGTGTTTGATGTTATGGTTATTGGGGCGTTATTCGTATATGAAGCAACCCATAGAGAGTCAGCGTCAATGTTTGGGTTACCTAATTCGTAAGTTCTACCTACCGCATTAAACGATACTTGAAAAAACTTAGGAAAATCCCTTAAAAACGTTCTAGCAATTCCTGTAATAGTTTCTACGGAAGCAGGGTCAAATACTGTTTGCATGGTAACAGTTTACTTTATTATTGGTCGCCAGAACCAGCGCCAGGAACCGTGTCTTGCAATTCTTGGTTCATTGCGGGTTGTTGTTCTCTAAAACGACCTAAACTAACGCGGCGAACTCTTGTAATGTCTGCAACAGTTCCCGCGGGAGTGGGGAGAAGTTCTTCGCTCACAACCCAACAAGCAAAAATGGATTTAAAATTTCTGGAGTGGCTTGAGGGTACGACCCAATGTTTTGCCAAGATCCAGAAGATTTTACGTACAAAGATGATTGGCCTACTGCTGGGGAATAACTTGTTCTGATGTATAAATCTCCATCTACTCCAACAGACGGGGGAACATCAGTGCCGCTACGAATAACTGTAGAAGTTAACTTTCGTTTATCTACAGCGCTGTTGTTTCCAAAAGTCTCTCCAGATTTTCTGTACAAAGCATAAAGAACAATTTGGGTAGAGGCTACTGCAGGAAAAATAGGGTTTGTTGCATCTGCAGTACCAATCACAGTATTCAATGAGAACACTCCAGAACTATTTTGGGCAACAATTAAATCAAAGCGTGGGTCAGCAGAGGCGGCTGTAAAGTTTAATGTAGTTCCGGATACTTGTCCGTACACTCCGTCAATAATTACTTCGCCAGTAGTTAGTATGGCTGAACCGTTGGATGCTGCGTTAAACGTAGCATCTAAGCCAGAAAGCACCGCATAACGGTTGTTGCCAACAATCTCAAAATCTAATGAGTCAGGTTCCGCTTGGTCTAAACTTTGGATTGATACACCAAATTGATTTGCGTTCGGTACTAAAAATCCTGTCATTATTTAAACCTCAGAGCGTGTCGTAGATGTTTCCTGATTTCTTAAGATAGTTAAACAGTTCACGAGGAAGTTTGTAGCGTTGACCATCAACAAATGAATAGCTTGATTGGCTCCAAAACATAACCCAACTACCTTTGACCCTTGCTGATACCAGGTCGTCTTTAGCATTTGGATCAAGTACTTCCGCCTCATCACGTTCAATCGCGTACAAACTTTGGTCTTGTTCAACAAATTCTTTAATTTCTTTTTTAGCACGTGCCATGTTTTGGTTCCTTTTTGTGTAGTTAAGAATAAAGTGGGGGGTATTACCCCCCACTTACATCTTAGAGATAATTACGAAGCGCCGATTGCGCCACCCTTGGTGTTAATTACAACACGGGATTCTCCAGTGATCATACCGAAGCCCCAAATTGCGTACCAAGCAAGACCATGCTCACGACCAAAGTCAATGACACCACCGTCACGGAGTTCTACTGGCAATGCAATAGCGTGACCGAAAGCGTTGTCACCAATCATGATGGCGCTGTATGAAGTTGCTGTTGGTGCTTGGGCGCCAGTCGTGCCCGACACAAGGTCTGCAGGACCGCCACCTTGTACAACTTGAGTTGTCTCAATGAACACTACGTCGTAGAGACGACCAATTTCACCGAGCATGAAGTTGCCTGGAGCAGCATATTTGGTTACTTCAATGAATTCCGGCCAGTCACGAAGCGCACGGCTCTGTGATGGGTGAACGAAGCACACGTATGTGTCACCAAGACGTGGGATGTTCTGACCAGCAAGAATTTCAACTGCATCTTTAATTGTTGCAGGTGAAAGGTAGCCAGGAGCGTTGTAGGTACCAACTGCCGAGTACTCGTAAGGAGCAATTGAACCACGTGTTGCGCCATTGGTAAGGCGACCAAAGACAACGCTTGGCGGAACTGCGTCGCCACCACCGAACGGAACAGCGTTCTGATAGAGCGTGTTACGTGCTTGAATGTCCATTGACTGTGCCATCTGACGACCAAGCAAACGGCTTGATGAAGCCATTACGTCGTCAAACGATGCATTAAGCAACAGTTCGGTTACGGCAAGAGCCTTGCCTTGTTCGCCAACCGTGATTTGAATCTGCGATGCTGACAAAGCGACTGGCTCCATGCGAACACCTTCAGTAAGGGTCGCGCCATTGTTTTGGTCAACAGCAAGGTTGGTGTATCGCATGAAGTTGATTGTCAAACCAGGCATTACACCAAGTTCGGTCTTCTTTACTGCGAACTGTTCAAAACGAAGAACAGGCATTGCTTGGAACAAAATTTCTTTTGACCAAATTTGCTGAATTGCTGGTGAGAGTGTTGCATCACTTGAGTAACCAGTCGTGTCTATTGCCGCGAGGTTTGCTCCAGTAATTGCACCACCTGCTGGGCCTGGAATTGCCATAATTTATCTCCTAAATTTCATGTTGAATATTGGACCTTAAAAACGACCTTTGTTGGATCGTGAACTTAATAGCCTGTCTCTCATTTTAACATACTGGTCCATGGTCATGTTTCGGATATCATCCGCGTTCAACGTTTGGTATTCCTGTTGGTTTTCCATTGGCCCAGACACCGGCGAAGTAACCGATACGCCTTTAAGTTGGCGTGGTTGCGTCGCTTGTTGGACACTTTGAAGTATAGCAGCACTGCGTTGGCGCAGGATCTCTACTGAAGAGTCTATCTCTTCAATAGTGTTACCAGCAACAAGATCAATCAATTCTGGGATGATGTTCTCTTGTTCCTCGTGAAGCTTTCGCTGACGATAGGTTTCTAATTCGCGCAATTCGCGCTCTTTATCAAGCAACGCCTGTTGAGACTTGCGATCCTCTTCAATTGCTGCAAACCGAGCTTGCCATTCAGCATCAATGTTTTTAATCTTGACGTTAAACTCATCTTCAGTTTTTGCCAACAATTGCTTGGATGTAAGTTCTTCAAACTCACGTTGTTTGCGAGCCTCTTCCTCAGCACGAGCCGTTTGTTCAGCTTTTTTAATAGCTGCTTCACGGTCCTGTGCAAGGACTTTGAGTTGCTCTTCCATTGCCTTTGCTCGCGCATCGGCTTCTTCAAGACGCTTGTACATCTTGTCTTTTTCCTGCTTACGGATGTTTTCAACATCTGCCTCAGAAAAAGTTTTACCCGTTGGGGTAACTTGATTATTTGGGGCTACTTGTTGAGCCGCCTCATTAAACGCATCAACTGCAACTGCAGGGATGGTGATTTCATCTGGTTCTCGCTTTGCCATAATTTTCTCCTATGTGTTGTTTAGCGAATATTTACTGATGTAGTTAACGAATTATTTGTCTTCATCAGGAATACGACGCTGTGCAAACCTTGCGCCATATGCCCGACTAGTCATTTTATTAATTAGATCTTCCTCAATTGGTGGAATACCACCAACACCTGGAAGCGGTCCGCCCGTTCCCGAACTTCCCGCACTAGATACATTAGCACCTCCAGCAGAAGTCGTTTGCATGCCAGATGCGTCAGGCAATAGGCCTGTAGCAAGCATCACTGCCTGACCAATTTGTGCACGTACCATATCAAGTGCACCCTGGTCAATTGCGTCGTCCATAAGTTCGTCAAAGATTTCAATCATCTTTTCATTCGGGAACTCCTCGCCCAGTGAACGAAGAGCACCTTTCTTGGACTCAATACCCAATGCCATCTTTGCCTGGGCTTCATTAAGCTTGATAAGTGCATCAACAGGAAGTGGTTCGGGCCAATGAATCGTTGTCTTGTAAATATTTGGGTCCATTGGATCTAACTGCGTTAGTTGATCTGCTTCCGGCATTGCTGATTGTGATGCGTCGTACACCAACAGCTCTGGCAAAAATACTGCTGCTGTTCTAATAATAATTTCATTAAGTTTCTCTAGACCGTTAGTGAAATGCACTTTCTTCATTAGATAACGGTTCATCAAAGGCTGATATTGAATTGCCAAAGCAACGCCAGAAGTGTTGGATACTGGTTGAAATTGTCCTAGTGCCGTTTCTGGAACACCAGTAATTTCATGCATTGCTCGTTTAAGCACTTGAATATACTCAAGCGCTCCAGCCATTTCTCCACGAGATTCAAGGTTAAATACCTGTGCATCCTTTGGCAAACCAGCCCAAACCTTCTTTGGTCCCCGCTCAAGTTGGCTTGCTTTTGCACCAGTAATAATGGTTACTGGAGCAGCGTGGTAATTGATGATGTCTGAAACTTCAGTCATCTTTTCGTTAAGTTCACGATTCAATTGGATGACATCCCAAATGTCTGATTGACCCCAAGGTGACGAAGTAATCGTTATGTTTGGAATGTGAACAATAGGGACTGTACCAATTGGGTTTGGATAAGAATCAATTAGTTCGTCGTTTACGTATTGTTGAACTAACTCGTCGGTAAGGATTTCTGTAAATGTATAAACCTGACGAGTACCCTCTGGGGATGTGCCCCAAAAGCGATACTTAAGCTTAAAACGCAGCAAACGTTCACGATCATGTGGGTGGTATTCAGGGAAACAATGGGCTGGGTTAAGAGGCAAAATACGAACACGACCTGGACGAACAACACCAGCACCGTCTGCATATGGTTCGTCATACGCAACTTTTACAAAGCAATCTCCAGTAACACTGGCTAATTGCCCCATCTGCCAAAGCAAATAATGTTTGTTGTTTTGGTTATCCCAAATTTCATGAAGAAGTTGTGGAATGATCGCTTGGTTTTGTTCAGGAACTTTAAATTGAACTCCTTTACCAAAACAAAAATTAGTGATGAAGTCCGACATTGTTCGGACATAATTCATGGTGATGTTGTTGTCGCCCATTTCGCGACGATATGACCAATGGTGTCCTAGATACCAAGCCCATGCAGCAGAGTAGCGGTTAAGGCGTGGGCCGTGAACTTCAAACTCTTCGTCGGCAAGTTCAACCAATCCTAAAGGGCTGATAGCAACTGTTAGATCACTAGATGCAGCCCTATAGGACGGGGACCAAAAATCAATAGGCATTTAAAACCTCTTTAAGAAAGTAATAAGATATTACTTCTTTTTTGCTGGGGCTTTTTTGGCAGCAGGTTTTGCCGGAGCTGCGGCTGCGGCTTTAGCAGCCAAGTCAATCAGCATAGTTGTGTTTTTGTCACCAATTTTGGTTGAAACAAATGACAGAGCAAGAGCTGCTACTGGAACACAGGCGGCTACTACCTCTGCTGAAACGTCGTATTTTGTACCGACATATGTCAACAAGCCTAGCAAGGCTCCTTTTGCTGTTGCGTCTACATGAGCTGTTTTCATGGTATTACTCCTTTTGTTGGTTGATTAATTATACAGGTTTACGCGATTTACTGCGTACTTCGTATTCTTGCACAAAGGTGTGGTATGGCGCACCCGTGTAGGGGTCAAACTTAGCAGATATTGCTATGGCTTTTATGGCGTTGGCTTTTGCTTGGATCACCGTTTGTTTTTTGTTATGCACTAAAGCTTGTAATGCCCCAAGAGCGTATGCGGAACCAGTGCCAATTGCGTACAATCCTGTAAAATCGGAATACCACGAATAGTCTCCATCAATTAGATACAGCGTTCCGTTTATCGCCAAAAGAATAGTTGACCCTTGTTCAGCCATGTGTTCTTTGTCGTCACGGTCAGGAACCGAGTACCCTTGAGAATCAAAACATTCTCGTAATGCCGGAATGAATTTACTGGTAATAAATTGATCTAGTTTTTTGCCTCTAGTGTTTGGCGTTGGCGTTGGTGGTTGAAACACATGTTGGAGAATGTTGATTGCTCTAAGGTCACCAGCAGTTGCTAACAGGTATTTTCCATTGACTGCTACTTTTCCAGATCCTTCACGCAAAGTTCCTATCTGTAAAATCAATCCATCAGCGTAAGAATCACTGATACGAGAGTCAGCACAAAGTACCGAAAACCCATCTCCTTGAATAGCAATGATTGTTGTCATGTGTTTTATGCACTGTATTCTTTGCCGTGATACATGGCCCAACCATCGTAAATTGGAATTACTTCGTAAGCAAACTTATGTGCCCCAGTGTCTTCATAAGTGATAACTCCAAGGCCCTGTTGCCAATTTTCATAGCGAGTCAGTGGTCGCCCGTCTAGATCTACGCCACCTTTAGTAGAAGGGATAGCGCCATCAATACGAGCGAGACAACCAGGCGACGCCGCCATGATCGTGCGAGGACCGTCAAAGTCTTCTCTAGTTTTATACGCAGTTTCAATTCTGTGAATGTGTCCATAAATTACGCTTGTTTTCTCCGCATTCAAATAAACGTGTGCTGTTGATCCTGATGACTTAACTCTATCTCCATGTATTACTCGTAATTTTTCATTAACCCAAAAATCAGATGCTGGATAACCTGGTCGGTATTCAACACCAAATTCATCCATTCTGCATAGGTAGGGAATACTTAATACTGGCCAAGATTCTGGAATGTTTCCTTTCCTTAAACCGTAAGCGGCTCCAGCATTGGTAAGCAAGTACTTAGGCATTCTTTCTTCGTGGTTACCTGCCAACCAAACAATTTGTGCGTTGGGCGCAGTGTTTCGCATCTCTGCACAAAAAGCAGTTGCTCTATCAATTGATGCTTGTGTCGTTTGTGCGTACGCTGGGTACGTGAGATACTTTCCCATTTCTGGCAAATCTAAGTTGTCGCCAACGCAAACAATTACGTCTGGCTTTACTGTTTTTATTATTGCCAACGAAACAGAAATTGCTTTCTCATCATGGGTTGCTTCTAATTCTCCAGACCTTCCACGATAGAAACCTATTTGTAAATCAGGAACAACAACGCATGTTTTAAATCCAGTGACTGGTTTAGATGATGCCTTGTTTACTGGAATTTTAAAAGATGGTCCTTGTTTTACTAAAGGCCACTCTGGACCAATTTCCCACTTAGGAGACAATTGGACAACAACTGTTTCTTGAGTTTGTGGTTCACCCTCTTTATCTTTAGAAAAGCGTTGCGTAACGGTAACTTTTTTAAGGTCACCTATTTCAGATACATCAATGTTTTTTTCAAGCAACACATCCGCTAAAGAACTAATCAATTTATCCTTGCGTTGTTTCTTCTCTTGTTCAGACGTGATATTAGTTAATTTGCTCTGTAAATTACTCATTGCTTTTTCTCCAAGTTATTAGGAAAACATAAACATTGGTCATCTGTTCCCGCTTTAAAACAATGACGTTTATGGTTGAGTGTGGTTCTTGCTATTGAGAATCCTTCTGAAATTAATGCTTTATGTATTTGAGTTGTTGAAGCGGGGCTTTGTAATGCAGATATAAAAGCCTGCGCTGTTTCTTTGTCCAATCGTTTGTGAATTTTACCCAGTGGACAAGGTGCTTCAACTTCTTGCGACATCACCGCTAATTTTGAAAGCAGTGTTTCGTTTTGCGTACCTTTGGTCATTTTGTTTCCTTTTTGGCCAACCTGTTTTTCTTTTCCAACAACAGCTTGTCTATCAAGTTTACTAACGTTTCCTCTTCCATTTTCCCTGGATAGACTTTGCGTAAAAAGTAAACAATTAGATCAATGTCTGAAACCCGCATATAGGCATACTATCAACCCAATGACGTGTCGTCAACATAGTGTTGTAATGTCTATTTTAGGCCTAGGAGTTCTTTTACCTTTGGACCAACAACGGAGTCGGCGTTAAGTTTGTTTGCAATTTTGAATGTCTTAATGGCCGCTTGAGTCTTAGGGCCAATGTTCCCATCAACAGGACCATTATAGAAACCTTTGTCTTTAAGGGCTTGTTGGAGTTCTTTGTTTTCATCTTTATGCGCAGCAACTGGTGGGGCTACTGCTAAATTGACAACAGGCGCTGCAGCCGCTGGTTGTCCGCTAGTGAAGGCAACGACTGCTGGGGGTGGGTTATCACCACATACATAGCGCAAATGCCAGGGTTCCGAGGGAACCACTTCCCATGAAAATCCAAAATCTTTGACGTTGGCAATTAGCCAATTAAGACGTTTTGATTCTCCTGCTGAATGCACATCAACGGCAATACCAAGATTATGGTTTGACTTTCCTGGGGTAGCAAGCATTGCCATACCCTTTTTTAGATACCAGGTTTTTCCTTCAAATGATTTTGTGCTTGTTCCTGCAATCGGTTCCAAAACGTAGCGCTGCTTAAAACCCGCCAATTGCGATTCGTAAGAGCGATAGAGGTCGCCCGATGATGTCGGCTTGAGTTCAAGTCCGTCTGCTTTGGCTTTGGCGACCATTGCGTTCCATGCGTTTGCTGCAAGCCAGTGGAGCTTTCCTCCGCCGGGGATTGGTCTAAGCAAGGATTCGGGCAATTTTCCAGGTTCAACTCCTTTAAGATCTTTGGGCATGACAATAGGAACTATGTAATTCCATGCAACTTTACTCATTGTACATCCTTTACTTTAACTTTAGTTGGTTTCTTTGGTTTCTTTGGTTCTTCTTTTACTTCAGAATCCTTGCCGTCAACCCTGTTAAAGACATCATTGATTTCTTCAAGCGTAAGTTTACCGTCATCTAGGAAAGAACGAGACAGTCCTTCTACAACAAAAGCAACACCAGCGATACCAGCCATAAAACAAGCCTTCCATAAGGGCACTCCGGCAATTGCGCCTGCACCAATTACACCCAAACCAGATGCGGCAAAAGTTGCAAGTATTCTAAGAAGAACATTAATAAACAAATCTTTATTTTTCATAAGCGTGCCAATCTATGTGTTTATCTAGTTTCTTTCCTACTTTTTTGACGCTCTTTGTCAACACTTTCATCTCTTCCATGACCTTGTTGTGATCATCTCTATTCGTCCTTGCAAGGGTGGTAATAAGTCTTATTACCCAACCAATCCCCGTAGCCAAAACAGGAATTGATGCGGCGATAACTATTGCCCAAGCCTCAGTCATATTACATCTGCTTCCTTGACGGTTTGCGACTGACAGACACTGGTGTTGTTTGTGCGTATTTTCTTGGAATTCCAGTAGGAGAACCTATTGGGGCATCTGGATCAAGTGGTCGTACAAAACTAGATGGACCAGCTTTGTAATCAGATTCTCTAAATGCTGGAGTTAATTTGTGACGCAACAACCCAACTTGTCCACCATACCCAAGTTCTTCGTCAAGAAATCTGGAATCACTTGCGTCTGCATCGTAAGATTTAAAAGTTCCTCTATTACCATGGGAATCTTGCATTGTCCAAGTATTTGGTTTTACTTGGCTTGGCATTGCCCATACTGGCGCTTGTGCTGTTTTTCCAACGGCTACCCGTTGTTGCACCCGTTTGACAGGGGTTTGATCGCTAATACTTCCCGTTTCAATATAATTTTCAGGGTTGTCAGCGTCAAATTCTTTTTCACCAGGGCGAAGTACTCTGTTCATTGTTCTCTTTGTGTAATTAGTGTGCGTCAACATTGGCACCGTTTTAGCTGCGCCGATTGCTTCAGGATCTTGTTTCCCTAAACCAGATAGATCATGAACAAAAGGACCAGCAAGTGTTGTTGAAGGCAAGTGCACATCGGACCACATATTAAAACGAATAGCGGGAATTAATCCTTCTGCGCGTGCTGCGCTTGCACCCTTACGAGCTTGCATGATTGTAAGTGCTCCTGCAAATTGTGGGTTTTCTTCCCAATATGCAGAACGAATCTTTTGCGCTCTAATTACAGCATTATCTTTTCCTTTTTTGTTAATGCCTCCATGACCACTTTCTGCATTGCACAGTTTTTCACATTCTGCTGTTCTACAACCAGCGCACGCATCAAATATCCCACTGGTCTCAGCGTGTGCTAAAGACACTCCCATTTCATGAACTACATTAATTTTAGAATTTGGATGGGTTGCATTTTTAGCTATTTTTGCGTTCCAATCAAGCGCATCATCGTCAGTGTCCATGCCACTAACCATAGTTAGACCTTTGCCACCAGGTTTTTTATAGCCAGGAATTATTTTAGAAGTTTTAAATTTCTTCCAATCGTCAAAAACAGCCTTTCGGGTATTTCTTGTTGACATTGCTTGCCTGTATTCAGACTCAGACACTGAGTTTATAATGTCTGTTAGCGACGGTAACTTAGCCATGTTGTTAACTCCCGTAGTCGTATTTGTCTTTGCGACCTTTTGAAACGTGCAATGCCCGCCTACGAAGATCGGTTTCTTTACTTAGCCTACCTTCGTCTTCCGGGCGTTTAACGTCACGAACACCAGCATCTAGGTGCGGAGATTGGGTGCCAAATGCGGAATCAACTGGGTCTACAGGTTCTTCTACAAACTGTTGATTAGAAAGCGCAGTTGGTTGCGAACCAGAGCCTGCCAAGTTCTTTGGCATAGCATAACCCGTTGGTTGGTAAACCGAAACGCCAAGTGTGTTTTTCAAATACGAGTTAAGAACAAATGGATGTCGTCGTTCTCGTAGTTCAGCATATGCTGGTGGGGTGCGCAAAACAAGGGTTTTAAAAATACCTTTTCTACTTTTGTAACCCCGTGGGCTAAACGCGCCTACAGGACTTAGCCCGTAGGTTTGCGCAATACTCTCAGATAGTTCCTGCGTTCCTGTAAGACCGCTGTCTCCAGATGTAAGACCGCCGGACTCAGATGCGGAAGCTGCTCCGCCTTCCATTGTTAATCGTTAACAACGGTTACGTTCGGACGGTTCATGTGGCTACCGCTGTTGTAGGAATACTCCCACTTCGGCATGTCGTCGCCAGCCATGGCACCTTCTACAAACTCGCTAAGAACCGATGGTGCTTCAACCCACGAAGCCGAACCTACGTGTGCACGCTCGCGCATGGTATCTGCGGCATGCTTGTAGAACATTTCAGGGTTGTTTTGGTTCATTCGCATTGGCGATGGAGCTGTGTCCTCGTATGCGCCTTTGGCAAAGTCGTTTGGAACGTCGGTGTCTGTAGCAATGCCTTCTTCAAAGCGAAGCGGACCCTTGTTGCCTGTAATGCTTGGGGCGTACTCGCCTTCAAACATAATTTCGTTACGACCTGTTTCTGGGATCATAGGTGCTGGTGATACTGTCATGTGTCACTCCTTAGAGTTAATCGGATATTAAAGAATACCATTATTTAAAGAATGGGTTTTCCCCAACTTGGATCGTAGGCATGGTGTCGTGCAGGGTTGTAGAGCATGCCAAAGCAAGAGAATCTGGATAGTCGTCAAAAGCTCCTTTTTCGTCAGGGGCTTCTGCCATCATATACGGACCTTTGTAAACTTTTTCCAAATCATTCATTTGTTGGTTAAATCGTTTCCACATTTTAGTGCGTCGGGCCTTAGAATGCCCAGGAATAATAAGTTGCTCTCTTTGAATTAATTCGGTCAAATGCACCCATCGTTCATTTTGACTTTTTGAATCAGATGGTGTAGCCGTTACTTCTATGTGGGGCAAAAGGATTTGAAGACGTTCGGCAACCGCACCACCAACACCTTGGGCGTCTACAGCAACTTTACAAACTTCATAATTACGCAAAAAATCAACAATTTGAAAGTATTGATTTTCCCATTCCTGGTCGTTGATTTCTAACCAATTTAAAACTCTATGTTCATAGAAACCAAACGGATCTGGATGGTCCCAATCCACCCACACGACAGTTACCACCGTAGAGTCATTGGAACGAGCAACGTCAATTCCGGCAACTACGGGTGTTCTCCACCATTGTTTAACCAGCGGCATAGACGGTTCGTACAGTCTTTCCATGCGCTCTTCGGTGACAAACATACCCTTTTCAAGCATCCAACGATTGCAATAAGACATTTGGAATTCGTCAGAATCTTCACCAATTCGTAGTTTTTCTTTGGCAATAAACTTTAAGTAGTTCTGGTTGTACTTAGAGGCAACTCGCCAATCGTACTCAAAGTGACAGTCTCTCATGTTCCTTTTACTGCTAGTCATACGTCGTTTGTTGTATTGAATCATCTTGTAAAAATAAGATTTGGTACGAGAAGCAGTGCCAGTTAACATAATGCTTCCGTTGTTAAACGCCAACATTGGTTTAATAGATTTGGCAATTACGTATTCGTCAGCTTCTTGAGCCTCATCAATTAACACAAAATGATACGTTTTAGATTCAATTTTGGCTTTAGGGTTACAAGTTTGCATACGGCACAATGATCCAGAATTTTTTAAAGCTAGAATCTTTCCTTTACCTCGCGTGCCACCAGCTTTGGTAGTGTCATCAATCTCTGGATCTAACAAAAAGGTCAAAGCATGGTCTGACGTCAAACGATTAACTATGCGGCTAAACACGGTATCGGCCTGGTCCTCAACGGGAGCAAAAACACCGCACCAAAAGCCCTTACTAAACTTAGACAACCATGTTGGATATACAGGAGCCAATTTTGGAAGAATAACCATCATGGCTGCAAGCACATTAGAAATGACTTCTGATTTACCGCTTTGACGAGTTGCAATTAGCGTTAATTCTTCGCCGTCACCCAGCACAATAGATTCAACTACCCGATAAGCAATTGGAATTTGATAGGGAAAAAACTCAACATCACAGAACTGTTCTGTAAATAAAACTAGTTTTGTGACAAGGTTTTCTACAAACTCAGCCGAGGTTTCGTCTAATTCTTCAACTAAATCCTCTGGTAATTGTTCGTCAATTAGTGTTTCGCTCATTCATACAAGGATACACTACATCTCAAATAACGATAGTTGGTCCGGGTGTGCTTCTGTTGGGCGTACTAATCCTTTGTGGTATTCGTAAAGGTCTTCAACGCATATCAGAAAATTATAAAGGTCGTCAACGTCGGCAATCAAACGGTAATCTTCTCGTTTAATTATGTTGTTGTGAGGAAACGATCCAATATCGTTTGCCATCTTTCGCAACATTGTTACGACTTTGTCCATTTTTAGCTCTTCTGGTGATCTACGTGTGTCTGTCATTTTTCCTCTTTTCAATTTCCGACCATACCACAGCAATGGCTTCTATGCACGAAGAAACTTCCGTTGATGGAGCGTCCTTAAAGCGCCAATTATCAAAGGAAGCTCCCAAGGACATAATGGAATTATCCATCCATGTATACAAAGATGAAGTATCCAATCTCTCCGCACGAAGTTGTGCACGAGTTCTTTCCTTCTCCTCAGTCAGCAACTTAGTAGTTTTAAACAATCTCAACGCCAATCTCCAATCTCACTAGTAGATGTTGTCATCATCCTACCCTCAAGGACGCTTAACGTCCCCTCTTCTTCGGTTGTAAATTCTCGTTTTTTGCAAACACCAACTTGTGTAATGTATTTTCCTGTTTTAATTTGAATCCCTTTTCCAACACGCCAATACCCACCCAATTCACGAAGCCAACCAATGGCTAATCTAGGTGTTGAACTGGTTGCAGTATCACGAACTATCCAATAGACAAACCAAAAACCGTAAACTGTGTTAATAGACATATTGTGTAGCCTAGCGTTAATTAAAACAATTTTCCTTGTGCTGGTCCATCAGCGGATTGTTGTGGTATTCCAGTGCCCGACTCGTAATCTTCCTCTGAAAGAGGATTAGCTCTAGGAACTCCTGGAATTGGAGGAACGTTTCCATAGTTACCTCTTTGAATTTTTGCACCAAATGGAGTTGCTGGTTCTAGAGCAAATTTAGTCATGTCTCGCGTATACCCTCCGGATAACCCCATCGTATTAAACGTTTTACCTTTGGACAATGCGGTCATATAGCGTTTTGCAACAAACGCTGGAACATTATTAAATACGTAATAAGGCCCGTTTGTTCTTTTTGCCTGTCCTCTAAATTTTAAATAGATATTGCCAATTAAAGTTTCTTTATTAAAAAAATATTGAGCAGATAACAATCGTGTGCTGTCTTGTCCGTTTGTACGCTCACCCAATTGACTAGGGTCTTCATTGTCAGCGCCTTGCGTAGCCGCGACCCATGGGTCAAAACGTTCTTCTTTGTAAAACAACGCTTCTTTAGCCTCGTCTGACGAAAGTGCAAAAGAAGCCTTGGAGTCTTGAAGCGCGGCCTTAATCCGGTTGCGTGCGTCAGGATTAATTCCTCTTTTTCTAGCCATGGATCATATTATAGAACAATCTACAAAGCTAGTATTTTAGTCATTACCTCGTGCCAATCGGCACCAGTTTGGGCCATTGTAAAGTTTTCTTTTACTATTTCATAATTGACGTCGGCTTCATCTTTACGAAGTTGTGGATTCATTAATTCCTTTAAATGGTACTGCCATTCTTCAGCACTATGAGCCACTCTGCCAACACCCGCATTCGCTAGATACTCGTATTCAGGAGAATAGGAAGATACAAAAGGCACTCCAGAAACGGCGTATTCAAGTCCTTTTATGTAAGACTTAGCGTGGTTAAAGGGTAAATCATTAAGAGGAACAATTCCAATATCTATCTTGTTAAACAATTTAGGGTATTCCCTAATTGGACATAATGGGGTATCCGTGCAACGTTGCTTGTCTATTTTTAACTGCTCCCTAGCTAGGGGCGAATTTCTGGTATAACCAGAATGGTGAAACAATAAATTGTTTTTCTTTATAAATGGTCCAATCCAAGAAGACAAAGTTTCTAAGTCCCTGGATCTCCAGGGGGTTGCGCCCACCCAACCAATTGTCGGTCTACTGGCTGCCCTATCTCTTCTACGCACCCACCTAGGTAAATCAATACCATTTCGTACAAGATAAACGTTTTTATATTTTACTTTGTAGTAGTCGTACAAAAATGGTGTTGATGTTATTATTGCGTCTGCTTGAGCAATAATAAAGTTGTAATGTTCACGATTATTTTCTGAATTTCTTTTTGGGTCAGTAACAGCATAAGCCTGATTAGTTTCGTCTAAACCATCAAAAAAGTCGTCAATATCTACAACTATTTTTTGACCAAGGGCTTTAGCAAGCGGCATTGCTGATGCCACTTCTTTTCTCATAAGAAGTTTAAACACCAAAACATCCCAACCATGCACGGCTTGGGACTCGTTCAAAATCATTCCAAAACCGTGTTCTTCATTAAATTGTGGCAAACCAATACCAACACGCCAACCATATTTTTCTAATTCGCGCATTGGTAGTAAACACCTATACCAAGCACATCCATTAGGTTGTAATGGTTTTGTTCCGAATGCCCAGTCGTGTGTTAAAAACCCTATTGTGTTCCGACTCATGTACCTTTACTCGTCTTTAGATAAATACGCACTTCCTAGCGAGAGCACTATAGCAGCAACACTAATCCAAATGCCAGTTGTACGAGTACTTCCAGATAGGGTTATCAACACCAACCCAGTTCCGGCCAAAGTCCAAATTAGACCTTTTAACTCTTTTTTAACATTTTCCATAAAACTCCATATACGCTAGTTTTGGTAAAGTCCGCTGTCAGGTAGCCCATATGGTGTTTTGTCGCCTGTAATGGCCCCCTAGAGGCCTCTAATGCGATTTTAATTAGTTAACCTTACCCAACTCGTATGCGAACTGGGGCACTCAATAATACAGCACCCACGCCAACAATGACGCGGCGTTCACCCACTGGAACCCTAGAACCCATGGGAACATACACATCAAATACACCTTCAAAAACATTAAGTTCTTTTTCAAATGCTTTTCTAACTTCTTTGGGCGCTTCTTGAACCGCTTTTGAAATTGCTAACCCATCTTCTGGCGACACCTCAGACGCAACCACGGCATCAAAAACTTCCGTTGCTTGTTCTCCGTCAATGCTCTCCAACACCTTTGCGCTTGTTGCAAGTTCTGTTGCTTGTTCCTCAGTAACTCCGCCTTCTTGTTCAATAATCAAAGTAACTACTTCAGCAACCTGTTCTTTAGAAATAGTCTCCGATTCAAGAATGTTTACAACTGCTTCAAACTTTTCGTCATCAAGCTTCGTTTCCAAAACAGCCGTAAATGTTTCAATTAAAACTTCGTCAGTTACCACCTCGTCAAAAATGGCGTTAATTACAGCACCAAATTCTTCTGCGTCAAGTTCTCCCTTCAGAACCTCCTTGGCTAATTCAATTGTTTCTTCATCAGATAGATCATCATTAAATACGTCATCAAGAACTTCTGCTAATTCCTCTTTGGATAAATCGGTTTCCAAAAGGTCATCTAAAACCTCTTTTATTTCTTCAATAGAAGCATCTTCTGGCAGTTCGTTGAATTCATCTGA
>Ga0169931_10001006_pt1 | contig 46682 bp, 49 predicted proteins | sample Kivu_15m_20L_FD_129675 | JGI IMG/M metagenome (GOLD analysis project Ga0169931, IMG submission 129675) | Freshwater microbial communities from Lake Kivu, Western Province, Rwanda to study Microbial Dark Matter (Phase II) - Kivu_15m_20L... | ecosystem: Environmental > Aquatic > Freshwater > Lake... | reverse complement strand
GATTTTAAATTAAACATTTTATCTTTAGATAACGTACAAAACTTTATAGAGGAAAGTAGAGAGTTTGATAATTTTAAAGAATATTTAAAGTCAAGAAATATTTCTGCCAATAAGTATTTTGCAAATCAATTTGGTGAAGCAAAAGAAAAAAACATAATTATACCTAATAAATATTTTATAAATCACTCAAAAGAATTGGATGGGGCTATTTTTTTAAGTAAGTATGTAGAATTTATTAAAAAAAAAACTATTGATGAGTTAAAAAATAATTTAAAATTAACATTTCTAAATTCTATTAATATTCACCAGGAATCTTTTGAAATTGCAAAAAAAATTCAGTTAGAAAATCCAATTATCAAAACTACAAGTCAGCCGCAAGCAACTTTTATTATTGAGCCAGAAGCATTATTCTATAAAGGCACTAAAGTGATTTCAGAAAATCTAAATTATCTTAATAAAAGACTGATAAAATTAGAAAATGATAAATTTGATTATAATGTTATATTACAAAAACCCATGAATATTCCTAATAATTCAATGAGTTTAAACTTATATTTTACAATTGGATTAATACTTGGACTATTTTTGTCCTTAGGATTTATTGTTTTTAAGGGTATTTTATTAAAGAATAATTAATAAAAAACTCTACAGTAGTAAACTAATGAAAAAAGCTTTAAAACTAGTTCTTCGAATAGAGCCGTGGTAGATTACCATGTTGATAGGCTGGATGTGGAAGCGTCGTAATGCGTGCAGCTGACCAGTACTATTAACCCAATTATAACAATTTATTATCTCAAATCATAATCATGAGTTTAAATTAAATTTAAAGTTCTAATTTTTAAATATAATTTACAAAATTTTTTTATTTATATTATTAAATTTAGTTTTTGATATTTTATGCTTATTATAAAATATGTTTGAACCCTTTTAAACTTTTTGTCAAGACAGACCCCATGCCTATTAAATTTTTAGAATCTATGCTTATATGATCTCTAATATTTGATCCTTGGCCAAAGTAGCAACAATTTTTAATCAAAAATTACCAGCTTTTTCTGAATTTTATTCAGATGATATCTTTGGTAGTTAAAATTTGGAGAATTGATAGTCACCTTTGTAATTTGTTTTTTTAAAAATTTTGAACCAAGTATTTTCGCTTAAATTTGATTTAGCAACTATATTCCATCTATCTATATCTCTTTTTTCTTTATAATTTTTATGCGCTTTAACTCTTATAAAATAATTTCTTTTTGAAACTCTAACAATTTCTTTTAATGATTCCATGATTCCAGATTTTTTAAGATTATGTATAGTTGAAATTGATACTACAAAATCAAAATATTTATTCGGATAAGGTAGTTTTTCACAAGTTCCAATTATAATAAATTTTTTTATTTTTTTTATAGCATTTTTTTTGCAATAACCGCTTATATCTATACCCTTTATTTCACAACCAGGTAGTGCTTTTTTGAATTCATACATCATGAAACCTTTAGCGCATCCAATGTCTAATATTTTTGATTTATTATTTAATTTGTAGTATTTGATCATCGCCTTTACAATTTTTTTAAAAAATTTAGGATTATAATAGTAGCCTCCATAACCATGAGATCTTTTGCCATCAAAGTATTCTTTTGGAAATTTTTGCAGTTCTTTTCTTAATTTATTTGAAACTTTAACTCTTAAATTTGAAATATTCTTTCTATTAATTTTAGGGTAATATTTCCAAAAATTTACTTTCAATTTATTAATTATTTGTAAAATCTCTTAATTTAAAAAAAGAATTGATTTTTTTTAAATCATTATTAGATTTTAATATTATATTTTCAAAAATAAAATGACACTCTATTTTTTTGATTGCTAGAGAGTTTAAAATTTTACTCCTAAAACTTTTTTCTTTTGGTAAGACATATAGAGAAATAAATACTAATCCTTCACCTTTTTTAAGGTTTTTAATTAAAGATCTAAGCTGTATAAAATTATCACCAAAAGTAATTTCACCAGTAGATAGGCTGAAAATTTTATTTTTTTCTTCGCAATATTGTTTTAATATTTTGTTTTGAAATCTTACAGGAAAATAATAAGGACCAAATCTTTTGTTAGTTACATATGACTTTAATAAATTTTTATTAGGTAATAATTTCATCGAATGAATGTTTTAGGTTAAATTGGGTAATTATTTTTGGCGTATATATATTGTAAAAAGATCCAATTTTTTTTTCATTTTCTTTAATTTTGCTATAAGGACTATATAAATTTTTGAACCTAACATTAATTGACCATCTTGTAGTTTTTTCAATATTCATAACATTTCCGTGCAGACAATTTGGAGTAAAAAGCATTCCTTCCCCAAATCTTATATTTAACCATTTAATATCTTTTTTGTTGTCTTTAAAAATATTGCTCATAGTAAATTTTTTAGATTCTTTAATTTTTTTTAGAAGGTTAATTGATTTTTCAGGGTTAATAATAAACATAGAGCTTGTTTTTTTAACATTAACAAACGGAAGCCAAAGATTTACTTGAAAAATTGACTCACCGCTGAAAAAATCAGTATGCATTGATAAAACGGACGTTTTGTCGTGCGGATATTGTATAGATAAATTTAAATTTCCATTACAAAGTTCACTACCAACCATTAGGTCGATATATTCAGAAGAGGATTCAAATATTTTTTTATTAAAATTTTTATCAGAATTGATTTTATCATATAGTTTAATTCTTAAGTTATTAAGCTTTTCTATTTCGTAGTACTCATGAAATTTTTCTAGATTAATTTTCTTTAATCCACTAATTTCTTTAGTGTAGAATATTATTTTTTTTCTTAAAAAATCTATTATTTTTTTTTTAATTTTAAATTTAATGTAACCGTTTTTTAAAAAAAATTTTTCAATACTATTTTCATTTCTTATCATACTGATTACTTATTGATTAATTTTAATAAATGTAAGAATACTTTTTCTTGTAGAGTATAATTTATAGTGATTTTTAAAATAGTTTTTTTTAAATTAGTGTAATTTTTAAAATTAAGTTTGAATTTATGAAATTCTTTTTTTATTAAGTCTGTTATAACTGCATCAACTCTCATACGTTCAAAATACTTTTGATATATTTTAAATAAGTAATTTTGTCTATTATTTTACTATTTCCTAAATGTTCTCCATGTAAACCTGCATAAAGATTACCAGCAAATGGTATAAGATTATGATTTAAATTTCCAAGAATTGCTAAAGAAGTGATGGCAAAATATGCATCACCACATCCAGTTGTATCGATGGTCTTACTAATAAAAACTGGAGCATAGAATTCTCTATTTTTTGATATTAATTTACTACCTTCTTTACCAAGTGTGATTGATTTTATAGAATTTGCATAAATATCTTTAATGTTTTTTTTAAAATTACCATCTATTTTTATACCAGATAATAACCACTCTCTTTTATCTAGAGATATATATTTAAGTTTTTTGTACTTATTAATTAAATTTTCTCCAAAATTAATAGAATTGGTTTGAACATTTATAAAATTTTTACTAGAGGAAAAATTAATTTTTTTAATTAAATCTTTATTAAATAAACCAATTCCAAAATCACAAATAATTATATTTTGATTTGATTTAAAAAGTTTGTTGATAGTATTATGATTGAATATAGGTTGAGTTTTTTTTATATTAGTGACCTGTAAAAGTTTTTCATATCTGTTTGCATTTAAATACCTTGTTTTTATTTGAATTTTCGAATTTTTATCTAGATTAAAAATTTTAATATTTTTAAATTTTTTTGTAAAATTTTTTAATAATTGATTTTTTCCGTATGTATATAAATTAACTTGTTTAACAAATTTGGATATTATCATGGCTACAGGTAACACACCGCCAGGATAGGAATTTTTTTTTTTTACTATAGTTGAAATAGCAGGATCCTTCGAGGTCATGCCACTTAGTTCACAGGTGACATATTTATCTATAATTGGATCGCCGATAATATTTATTATACTTTCTCTAACATTTTCTAAAGATTTTTCTATTTTTCTAAAACCATCATTTGATATTTTTTTTAAGTAATTAATTTGTTCCTTTGAAAAATTAGAAAAAATATTATTTATTATTTTGGTGGAACTTTTCAAATTTGTATTGGTAATAATAAATTTTCCATTATTTTTCTTTAATACTTTAATTTCTTTTTCTAGATTTTCAGATATGTCTTTTTTTCTATAATCCTTTCCTTTAAAATAATAATCTGGTTTTAAAAGATTAATTATATTTTCTGCATTATAATTTTGATCAAGATAAATAAAATCAATTAAGTCAATAAATCTTAAAAAATTTAATCTTTGTGTATCATCATTGTAAGGATTGTTTGGTCCTTTTTTTATAAATTTTTTTGAGGTAACACTAACAACAAGCTTATCTACTTTGCTTTTTGCGTATTCAAAATGCTCTAGGTGTCCAATATGTATTATATCAAATGCACCATGACATAAACCTATTGTTTTTCCTTTAAATAATTTTTTTAAGTTTTTTAGCTTACTTTTATTAATAATTTTATTCATATTTCCACCATTTTTGTAAAGGCAATGGCCCATTGTATGTGTTATGTAAAATAATTTTTTTAATTTCCATTGCTTGTTCTATGCAATCATCAATATCTACTTCATACCTATAGGTTCCAGCTCTTCCAATTGAAAAAAACCAATTAGGTAGTTGTCTTAAATATCTGTGAGATTTTTTAATTTCTTTTTTAAAAGGCACAGGATAGTGCTTGCCATTTTTGGAAGGTATTTCCATACCAATTAAAGTAGTATCAGACTCATGTCGGGTAAATTTTTTATATTCTACTAAACGAGTAAATTTTTCGTCATTTGCATAATATAAGAAATAAACACTTTTAGGAAAAAGATTTTTTGAAGGAAAAACTATTTTATGAAAATCTCTGCCTATAAAAGGGAGTTCACCAAATTTATTTTTAAAATAGAAATCTGGTGAAATTGTTGAGACTACTATATCAAATTTTTGATTTTTTTTATTTATTATGAATTCTTTATTTTTTAAACTACTAACTTTGAATTCACTTTTCAAAAGAACATTAATTTTTTTTTTATTTATTTTATCAAAAAAATCATTGTAACCGTTAATTTTGATTGGATAAGAAGAAATTGCCTTATCCCACGCAGCTCTTGGACCTTTTTTGAGCGTTGCACCTTTCGGAGACCATTTGAAAGTATCTATTTTTTTATTATCATTTACCAACCACATTTTTTTATTATATTTTTCAATAGTTTTTCCATAGAGTGTCTTGCCTATGGAGTTAATCCAATAATCTTCCATATTTTTAGAATTTTTAATTTTTAATTCATTTTTTTGCGAAAGTTCTTTTTTAATTTTTTTTTTATCTGGCATTTTTTTCAAATCATTTATGTGAAGTGGATAATTATAAAACTGATTATCTTGCTCTACATAGGTTATAAATTCATGTTCTCCACAATTTCTCATTGGTACAATTTTGTTTAGGTAATTAAAAACATCTTTATTATGCGTCAAAAAATGCCTAGGACCAAAAGTATATGGATGACCTCCATAAAAATTAGTTCTAACACCAGCACCTAAATTATTGGATTTTTCTAAAAGCGTGATTTTGGTATTTTTTAATTCAGAAAGTAATCTTGCCGCTGCAACACCAGCAAATCCTCCTCCAATAATTAAAATTTTTTTTTTTTTATTCACAAAGGAATGGTATCTTAATATATTTATAAGCTTTATTGATTCTCTCTAATTTTAGTTTGCTTAACTTTGACGTATTAATTATTTTTGATTTAATATTAATATTACTTATTGTAAAGATATTTAAAATTATTAACATCATTTTTACTTTCAATAGTTTTTCAAATACTGAAAAATTTTTTGGTATTTTGAATTTAAAAACTTTTTCTAATTTATTTACAAATTTTAACATATATTTTTTATTTATTTTTTTTTCCGGTTGATAATATACATCGCATATTAGCTTAATTGGATGATCTAGCCCGGCATACTCAAAGTCGTAAAACAAAACTTTGTTATTATATATGCCGCAATTATGAAAACCTATATCTGATTGAGAAATTATTTTTCTACATTGTGATAACTTTGCTGAAGAAGGAGATTCTTCTATAATTTTTTTAATGTAAGATTTAATTAATTTCATTTTTGATAAATATTTTTTTTCTAATTTAATTTTTGGTATTTTTTGAAATCTCTCACTTACTTGCTTAAGTAGAGAACTATAATTTTTGAGATATTCTTTAGCGTATAAATTATAATTTTTTTCTTTATTGATTTTAATTAAAAAATTTAATAACTCATAAAAAAAAATTTTTTGTGAATTAAGTTTTTTTAATTTATATTTCTTTAATGAAATCTTGTTCTCATAAACAGCTAATAATTTTGGTATATTCAATTTTTTTTTTTTAAACTTTAAATAAAAATATTTTTCTCTTTCTATTCTTTCATTGTCAGAGTAATACTTTTCTATTTTATTTTTATGACTTCTAAGTGAATTATTTGAAAGTTTCATTTTGATTAATATATATTTTTATTTTTTTCCAGTTACTAAAAGTACACGAATTATTTGTTTTAATTTTTGAAAAATGAATTTTTTTAACTTTTTTTGGAAATTTTTTGTGATTAAAAATTTCAATTAAATCATCAATAAAATAATCAGGATTTAAATTGGCGATTTTTTTTACTTTTTGGTCAATTGTCTTGACATAATAAATTTTGTACATTTTTTTATAAATATTATTTTCAAGCCATTTATTTGATTGTGAATGTAAATTATATTTTTTGGTAAATTGACTAAATTTAGTTTTGTGACTAACTATAAAAAGTTTTATATTATTTTTTAATGCAAATTTTTCAAAATCTTTAAAAAATTTAAATGGTTTTGCAAAAACTATATATTTGCCATAAATTTCTTCTTGCGCATGCGTCCAACTTTCAATTTTTGTATTATTATTCGCAATAAACTTTATTTTATCTTTATTAATTGAGTTAAAATTTATATTTTGAATCTTTAAAAATTTTTTAAAAGAGTTTTGATAATTTATAATTGTATTATCCAAGTCTATTCCGATTTTTAATTGAGTCATCAATTATAATCTTATAAATTCTACCACTTGATATTCCAAATTTTTTTCTAACATATTTTCTACTACCTAAATGCGATATAAATTCATTTTTATTATTTATTGATTTTATAATTATTTTCTTGCCACTTAACTTTGAGCTTATTATCCCCTTAATTCCAGTTTCGGGAAAATGCTCTTCAACTGTGTATATTATATTATATTTTAGGAGTGAATTAATCATATTATTATTAAAAGGCTTTACTTGATGAAGATTTAAAATATCCAAGTTAATATTTTTTTGCTTTAGTTTTTGTTGTGCTTCTTTAATTAAATCAAATAAAGGGCCAGTAAAAACTAGTGCTATTTTTGAATTAACTGTGGAAACTTTATTTATAGTATTTATTATGGCTCTTGTCTTATTAATGATAGGTTCTCCTTTTTTACCTATTCTTAGGTATGCAGTTTGATAGTTTTTATTTTTAAACACATGTTTAAGATGCTCCTCTAAATCATTATTATCCGCAGGTGAAAATATTTTTATATTTGGCAAATTGTTTAAAAGACCAATATCCTCTAAAGAATGATGCGTGGGTCCAAGATGATTATAAGATATTCCAGAACCGGTACCAACTAAAATTATCTTATTATTGTTGTAGATTGCATCATTTCTAATTTGTTCTATAGACTTATAAATTAGAAAATTTGTTATGGTATAGCACACTGGAACAAACCCTTCTCTTGCCATCCCGGTTGCAAAAGTAATCATGTTAGGTTCAGCAATTCCGCAATTCAAAAAATTATTTGGAAAATCTTTTTTAATTTTATCAAACAGCCTATTTCCAATATCTGCTGAAAGTAAAATTATTTTTCTATTTTTCTTTATTTTATTATAAAGACTATTTGCAAAGTAATTTCTCATTTTATTTTAAGTTCAATTTTTGCTTGATTTAATTCATTTTTAGAAGGTGATCTGTAATGCCAATTATTGTCATTTTCCATAAAACTAATACCTTTGCCTTTAATTGTATGGGCAATTATTATTTTTGGCTTATTTTTATTTTTTAAAATTAACTTTAAAGATGAACTTATTGATACATGACTATTACCGTTGCATTCAATTACATCCCATCCAAATGATTTCCATTTTTTATTTAAAGGTTTAATATTTAATATTTCATCAGATTTTCCAGTGGCTTGAAATTTATTGTAATCTACAATTACAATTAAATTATTTAAATTTAGCTTGCTACTTAATAAGGCTGACTCCCATACGGTACCGCTATTCATTTCACCATCACTTACTAAAATAAAAACATTACCTTTATTTTTTTTTAATTTTTTTGAATAAGCAATTCCTGATCCAAAACTCATTCCATGTCCCAAAGAACCTGTTGAGAAAATTAGATACTTATTATTAATTTTTGGTGACGGATGCTCTCCAAAAAAGCTCCCTTGATTTGAAAAACTTTCAAAATTTTTTTTAGATAATTTTTTTGCTTGGTAAAGAACACTATATACCGCTAGTGCACAGTGACCTTTGCTTAGGACAAATTTATTATATTCATTATTAAACAGATAGTTATTAAAAATGTTAACTAAAATATCAGTACATGATAAAGCTCCACCAAGATGTCCAGATTTTTTAAGATAAGTTTGCTTGATTATATTATATCTAACGAACCTGGATATAGTTTCTAGTTTTTTATTATCTAGCACTTTTTTCGATAACCTTTTTTTTAAGTAGCCAAGTTAAGTTCCAGTTTTCGTCAGATGGTTTAAATCCGCCTTCAAAGCTATTTTTTAAATCTATTATTGCATCCTTAAAGTTATGTTTGGGTTTAAATCCTGTTCGGGTTAATTTATCTGAGTTCATTCTGTAACTTCTTGGGTCATTACTTTTCAAAGAAACTATTTTACAAGGTATAATTTTTTGAACCTCTTTTGCTATTTTTGAAATTTTAATGTTTTCAAATCCTACATTAAATATTCCAGTAATATTATTTTTAATAAAATATTCATATGTGTAAACCATATCTTTAATATGCAGAAGAGGTCTAACCTGGTTTCCACCAAACACTGTTATTTTTTTTTTAAAAAAAGCTTGATAACAAAAAATATTTAGCACAAGATCTAACCTCAATCTTTTTGAGAATCCGCAAACAGTTGCCGGTCTTAGTATTACAGTTTTAATTTTATCTTTATAAGAAAGTATAACTTTCTCACAGATCATTTTTGATTTATTATAGTCTGTGATTGGGTCTAGACTAAGTTTCTCAGTAACTTTTTTTTCTTTCTTTAAACCATAAATACTTCCCGATGAAGCAAAAATATATTTTTTAATTTTATATTTTAAGCAGGCTTCCAATATATAATAATTTGCCAAAGGTCCAATTTCCCATGTATCCCTAGCATTGATCTCACAAAGGGGGTCATTAGACAGATAAGCTAAATTAATTACAACGTCTATATCCTTAAAAGATTTAAAAATATTTTTTCTTACATCTAATTTTATCTTTTTAACTTTTTTATTTATTGATGTTGAAAACCAAAAAGTATCTAAACATTTTATTTTAAATTTTTTCTTATGAAGATAATTGATTAATTCAGTTCCAACATAACCTCCGCCGCCTATAATCAGAATATTTTTCATTGATAATAATAATATATATAAACAAATTATTTTAATACAATTAAAAATAAATTAAGATAAATTTTAGTGAAATTAAAAATATATTAAAAGAAATCTAAATTTGAAATTATTAGTAACAGGATCTGGTACTATACTCGGCAATAATGTTGTTGTTGAGGCATTAAAACATAAATATCATGTTATTGCGTCTTATAGAAAATCTTTCCCAAAAAATCTTGAAAAAAAAAAAGTTATTTTAATTCATTTAGATTTAGAGAAAAAATTTAATCTAAATTTAAAAGTAGATTGCCTTGTACACTGTGCTTCAGCAATTCCATCAGATAATTTAAATAATAAAAATATGATGAGGGTAAATTATCATGGTTTCAATAGACTTGCTTCACAGCTAGTTAAGAATGGCTGTAAAAAAATTATTTTTATTTCAACTATGTCTGTATATGGAAATATAGGTGTTAAAACAGTTGATTTAAACACAAAAACTAAACCTGTTGATTCTTACGGAAAATCTAAATTAAAAATTGAAAAACTTCTAGAAAAATTTAAAAAAAAACATAATATCAATTTTTTTATTTTAAGATTGCCTGCTTTACTAGGAGTAAACTCAAATTATAATTTTATATCCAAAGTATTAAAAAAAATTAAAAGAAATGAAACTGTTAGTTACACAAATCCAGATTTAAAATTCAATAATTTTATTCATGTAAAAAATTTAGCACAGATTATTCTTAAAATGATACAATTAGAAGATTCTAAAATTTTGAATATTGCTTCTTCAAGACCTGTGAAACTTAAAAATATTATTAATTCCATGTATAGATTTGAAAAAAAAATAAATAGTTCTGTTGTAAAAAAATCAAAAAATATAGGGTTTAATATTAAAATTGATAATTATCTTAAAAAAAATTTTAGTCTATTTTCTTCAAATCAGACTTTAAAAATTTTTTTGAAAGATAATAGTAAGACTTAATTATTTTTAATTTGACATTTTTTTTATTTTTTTTAATTTCTCAAAAATAATTTCTAAAGTCGTTCCTTTAACAAATCTAATTTTGGTTTTTTTTGATGCTTGGTAGTCAGTAATTTTATCCCCAACAAAATAACTTTCTTTAATATTGATATTCCATTTTTTGATAGCTTTCTTAAGCATCCCATTATTTGGTTTTCTATCAACTGAATTTTTTTTATATTTCCCAAAACCATCAATGTGGTAGGGACAGTAAAAAAAATCATCGATAAATGTTTTCACTTTTTTTAAATCTTTGTTCATATAGTTGTGGAATTCTTTGACTTTTTTTTCAGTAAAAAAACCTTTTGCAACACCTGATTGGTTAGTAATAACTATTACCAAAAAACTTAAACCTTTAGCTAATTTAATAACTTTTTTTGCTTTTTTTTTCCACTTAAGATCTTTTTTTTTGTAAGTATAACCTCTATCATAGATAAGAGTATTATCTCTATCAAAAAAAATACATTTTTTTTTGTTCATTGATAATTTTAAAAGGTTTTTTTTTAAATATATATTATAATTCGTTTAGATGAAAAATATTAAAAATTATTTAAATAATATTAAAAAAGGAATTGATGAACTTAATTTACTAAAATTAGGTAAAATTGAAAAAGTTATTTTTAACGCAATTAAATCAAATAAAAAAATATTTATTTGTGGCAATGGTGGATCCGCATCGGTTGCTAATCACTTTTTATGTGATTTTAATAAAGGAATAAAAATAACTTCAAATAACAAGTTAAAACCAAAAATTATCTCTTTATCAAATAATATTGAAACAATATTGGCAGTTGGAAATGATATATCATTTGATAAAATTTTTTCTTTTCAACTCGATAACTATTATACAAATGGAGATATATTGATTGCTTTAAGTAGCTCAGGTTCATCAAAAAATATATTAGATGTTTTAGATTATTGTAAAAAAAAGAGAATATTTACAATTAGTGTAACAGGTTTTGCAGGAAAAAGATTTCAAAGAAAATCCAATATTAATTTAGATATTGGAATAAAAAATTACGGAATTACAGAAGATTTTTTTCAAATCATAATGCACATGCTAAGTCAAAGCATTCGTTTAAAATTTATTAAAATTAAAAGTAAAGAAATTTTATAAAAATAACAAAATTTTAAATGAAGATAATCTTATGAGCAGTATAATAAAAAAACTTTATTTTTTTTTTTCGTTTTTTTTCTTAATTTTTTTTTTCTTGATTCAAAAAATAATATTAATCAGAATAGGAATTTATTATGCCAATAAGATTGGTCATTTAATAGGCAATTCACAGATTTATCTATATAAAAAAAAACTTAAAAAATTTGAGAATTCTTCAGGCTCCTTATTTAAACTTGATTTATGGATTACAAAAAATCATGGTAATTTTCAAATACTTAATAAATATTATAGAGGAAAATTAATTTTTTTTCCATTTTTTTTTCTTTACGGAGTTTATAAAATTGCAAGCAACAACCGTATATTCAAAAAATTCTTAATTACTGAACATGATTGGGGAATGGATTTTTATAATTTAATTTATAAAAAAAAATCAGAAAATATTTTAAATGGTGTAAGCATAAAGAATTTGCAAAATGAATTAAAAAAAATTTCGATATATCCAAATGATAAAATAGCGTGCTTTATTACAAGGAATGATTTTTATAATAAAAATATACTTAAAGAAACAGAGCTGTTAAAAATTAACAAGTATAGAAATTCTAATTTTAATGATTATTTACCTGCAGCTGATTACTTAAGAAAAAAGGGGTATAAAATTATTAGAATGGGTTCTCATGATAAGAAATTTAAAAGTAAATTTATAATTAATTATCCAATAAGCAAAATTAATAATTATTTAGTTGATATATATTTATTAAAAAAATCTAAACTAATAATTAGTTCTGGCACAGGGATCGATCTTGTTGCCTCGCAGCTTTTTAAAAAAAAAATTTGTTTTGTTAATTTAATGCCTTATTTAAATATTCAAAATTTTAAATTTATTCCTAATGGTGTCTTTTTAACAAAGAAACTTATTAAAAATAGAAAAATACTATCATTAAAAGATATTGTAAAATCAAACTATTTTAGTTTAATTGGTTCTCAACGGTACCAAAAATTAGGGATAAAAATATTAGACAATTCAAAAAAAGAAATCTTAGAAGCTGTGAAAGAATTTTATAAGATAAATTTTGAAAATTATCGGTATAATAAAAAAGAACTTTTCTTGCATAAAAAATTTTATAAGATTTTAAATAATTTACTTCTCAGAAATATAGATTATCTTGAAAGACTAGGATCTTCTAAAAATGTACAATTATCTTTGAAGGAAAAGGCAAGAGCAAATTTTTCTATATATTTTCTTAAAAATTATAGAGATTTTTTAAAATCATAAAAGATTTTTTTCATTTTTTGTATATTTAAATACATCTTGCTAGAATATTTTTAAATAATTATTTATAATTTATAATAAAACTATTAAAAATAAATACTTATTCTTTAACAAAAAAAATAATAAAAATTCTAAAAAAACTTGATCTTTATTATATTAAGGATTTTTATAAATATTATCTATTTAGGTATTATAGATATGTACCTTGATTTAAGGTTAAAAATTTGGATACGGCCTCAACAAATGATAGAAAAAAGTTATTCTTATTCTTGATATATTCATTTTAAAAATTGAGGATTTCAAAACTATTGTGTCACGCTATGGTGTCTTTAAAAAAAGTCACTTATATCAACGTATAAAATACATATTTACCTTAAATATTTTTGATTTTATATATATTTTTTTAATGTATTAATTTTAGAATAATCATTGTCGTTACTACAAAAAAATAAAAAGATAATAAAACTGCAAATATTAAAAATTGAAAGTAAATATTCTATTAAATAAAATTTTTGATTTTATAATCTTAAAAATTTCAGCCTTACAAGGTAAAGGGTGGATAGCAAGTATAAAAAAAGAAGTAGATGCTGCTTTTTCATTATTATTAATTTCAAATGAAAGTAAAAAGTTATTTATTGATGCGGGTGGGAACAAAGGTTTTTATACTGAAGAAATTATAAAAAAAGAATTAAATTGCAAAGTAATCATATTCGAACCATCCAGTAGTAACTCAATACATTTGAAAAAAAAATTTATAAATAATAAAAATATTAAAATTGAAAAACTTGCTTTGTCTAATATCAACACTAAGGCACTTTTATTTAGCGATAGTGATGGTTCCTCATTGGCATCACTTACAAAAAGAAAATTAGATTACTTGAAAATAGATTTTTCTCGAACAGAAAATATCGAAACGATTAGGTTTGAAGACTATTGGAAAAATAAATTGGGCAAAAAAAATATAGATTTTTTTAAACTTGATATTGAAGGCCACGAACTGGATGCTTTAAAAGGTATGGGAGAAGCAATAAATTATATAAACTTAATACAATTTGAATTTGGTGGCTGCAATATTGATACCAAAACTTATTTCAAAGATTTTTGGTTTTTTTTTAAAGAAAAAAAATTTGAATTGTATCGTATTAGCCCCATAGGTTTGATAAAAATTACAAATTACAAAAAAACTGATGAATTTTTTGAATATAGTAATTTTCTTGCAAAGAAAAAAAGTTAAAAATAGTGTGTCTAAAAATGTTACTTAAACAAAATTTTCAGCTAACTTTTCTCATATTTTCATAAAATAATTCATGATTTTTAAAAAAACAAAATTATGACCCCACTTATTTTTGTATATGATGGATTACTACCGGAATACAGTTTTTATTCTATAGATTTAATAAATAAATTATCAAAAAAAAAAATAATTTTATTAATTACTAAAAATAATAAAAAAATTCCAAAAAGAGTTGAACATCATTATATTGAAGATTTTTATGAAGGAAATTTATCAAAAAAAATAAATTTTTCTAATTATCATAAAAAATTCTGGAATGGTTTTTGGATAAAAACTATAGAGAGATTTTTTATTTTAGAAAGTTTTTGTAAATATTTTAAAATAGAAAATTTTTTTCATGCAGAATTTGACAATATTGTATTTGATATAGAATCATTGGGTAAAAAATTAGATAAATACGGAAAAAAAATTTTTTTTACCAAAGATAGATTTGATAGAGGTATGGCAGGATTTATTTATATCAATTCTATAAATTTTTTAAGGCAATTTTGTAATTTTTGTTTAGAAAATTTAAAAAAAAAATATTTTATTGATTTCCAGTTACTTGGAAATTTTAGTAATTTGTACAGAGAAAAATGTATTATTTTGCCAAACGAATTGCACGCTTTTCAAAATGAAAAAATATCTTTTAAATCTCTAGATCCTTTGGAAATTGATGGAATAATAGATGGAGCAAGAATTGGAGCATATTTATTTGGAGATGACCCGAGAATTGTAAATGGTTTTGTTTTTAACATGGTACAACCGATTGGAATAGATAATAAAACTAATTTTAATTATAGTGATTTAAGATTTATTTACTCAAACAGCAAAAAAAAACTCTTAATTCAACATAAAATTACTAATAAAAGTTTTAAAATTTATAATTTGCATGTTCATAGTAAATTATTTAAAAAAATATCTAAAGATAAATATTTTATAAAAATTATAAATAAGATAAATTCAAGTGAAAAAACACTGATGACTTTAAATTTAAAAAATATGTTTAAAAATATTCTTGCAAGTTTATATTTTAGATTTTCTAAAAATAAAACTATTAATTAAAATTTTTTAATTTCTCAAATTTTTTTAAACCTTTTATTAATGCCAACAGTTTTGTTGGTTTTTTTTAAATCTTCCAAAAGCTCTTTGTTTTTAGTTCTAAATCTTCTTTTATCAACCTCGCCGCCTAAGATAACAGGCTAAACTTTATCATTTCGATGATAAATAGCTTTCAATTTTTCTTAAACCAATAATTTAATTATCTGGATGTGCAACAATAATTAAATTAATAAATATAATTAAATTATAATGTTTAAAGTTTATATTGTGTATATAATGTTCAAATCTTCAACTTTATGAATAATTTTAATTAAAAAAAATATATTTAATAGAAAGTATAAATTGTATGCCGAAAGCTTTAATCACAGGTATTACTGGACAAGATGGATCTTATTTAGCCGAACTACTTCTTGAAAAAGGCTATGAAGTTCATGGTATAAAGCGAAGATCATCATTAATTAACACTGATCGTATTGATCATCTGTATCAAGATCCACACGCTCCTAATCCAAGTTTAATTTTGCATCATGGTGATATGACGGACTCAAGCTCTTTAATAAGAATAATTCAGGAGGTTCTACCTGATGAGATTTATAATCTTGCAGCCCAAAGTCATGTTGCCGTTTCTTTTGAGGAGCCTGAATACACTGCAAATTCCGATGCCTTGGGTGCACTTCGAATATTAGAGGCAATACGAATATTAAAACTTGAAAAAAAAACTAAATATTACCAAGCCTCTACATCAGAGCTTTATGGTTTAATTAGGGAAACACCACAAACTGAAAAAACACCATTTTATCCCAGAAGCCCCTATGGCGTGGCTAAATTGTATGCACATTGGATAACAGTAAATTACAGAGAAGCGTATGGTATTTATGCTTGTAATGGGATCTTGTTTAATCATGAGTCTTCTAGACGTGGTGAAACTTTTGTAACAAGAAAAATTACTCAAGCACTAACTAGAATAAAATTAGGTCTCCAATCTACTTTATACCTTGGAAATCTAAATGCTAAGCGTGATTGGGGACACGCTAGAGATTATGTAGAAATGCAGTGGCTGATGCTACAACAAAAAAATCCTCAAGATTATGTGATAGCAACAGGGGAGCAGCATTCAGTTCGAGATTTTATAAATAAAGTTTCTGAAGAACTTCAAATGAAAATAGTATGGAAGGGAAAAGGTTTAAGCGAGGTTGGAGTTCATAATGATAAAGAAATTATTAAAATTGATCCTAACTATTTTAGACCAACGGAAGTAGAAACTTTACTTGGAGATGCTACAAAAGCTAAATTAGAGTTAGGTTGGACGCCAAAGATTAGTTTTGATGAATTAGTTAAAGAAATGGCAAATGAAGATTTACAATTAGCAAAGCAAGAACAAATATATTTAACCCAAAAAAATTCTAATTTTTCTAATCAAAAAAAATAGAATGGTTAAAAAAAAAGTTTTTATAGCAGGTCATAAAGGAATGGTAGGATCTGCAATTATCCGCAGTTTAGAAAAACTAAAAGAAGTTGATATCATCGTAAAAGATCGAGAGGAATTAGACTTGATTGATCAAGACTCGGTATTACGTTTTTTTAAAAATGAAAAAATTGATCAAGTTTATTTAGCAGCGGCAAGAGTAGGAGGTATTTATGCTAATGATACATTTCCAGCTGAGTTTATGTATGAAAATTTAACGATACAAGCTAATATTATAAATTCAGCTTTTGTAAATGGAGTGAAAAAATTATTATTTTTAGGGTCTAGTTGTATATACCCAAAACTTGCAAAACAACCCATGAATGAAGAAGAACTTTTAACAGGTTTGCTTGAGCCTACTAATGAACCGTATGCTGTAGCTAAGATTGCTGGGATTAAGATGTGTGAGAGTTACAATAGACAATATGGATTAAAACATAATATTGATTATAGAAGTGTAATGCCTACTAATTTATATGGTCCTGGTGATAATTATCATCCGACAAATAGCCATGTAATACCTGCTTTAATAAAAAAGTTTCATGAAGCAAAGATAAGAAAAGAAAAAAAAGTAATAGTTTGGGGCACAGGAACTCCAAAAAGAGAATTTCTTTTTGTTGATGATCTTGCCAACGCATGTATTCATGTGATGAACTTGAGTCGAAAAGTTTATAATAAAAAAATCAAACCGATGTGTAGCCATATCAATGTTGGATCTGGTTACGATCTAACCATAAATGAATTAGCCAGAACTATTAAAAATGTTGTAAATTATTCTGGAACGATTGAATTTAATAATAGAAAACCTGATGGTATGAAAAGAAAACTTCTTGACAGCAAAAAAATACATGATTTTGGCTGGAAAGCAAAAATTTCTCTAAAGGAAGGTTTACAATTAACATATGATGATTTTAAAAAATCATTATGAGCATATTTCAAAAAGTATTTGATCTTTTAAGTTATTCTGAGAAAAGACAGACTTACTATCTATTAGTTTTAATTATAGCCATGGCATTTATAGACATGTTAGGAGTAGCATCTATTTTGCCATTTGTTACTATACTTTTAAATCCACAAATAATTGAAACAAATACAATAATTAATTTTTTTTATCGTGAGTCTAGTATTTTGGGAATTACAAATATAAGTCAATTTCTGTTTTTATTTGGAGTAGTAGTTCTCATACTTTTAATATCTTCATTAATTATTCGATCTTTAGCCCAATATTTTCAAATGCGTTTTGCATTAATCCGTGAATATACAATTGGCAAACGTTTAATAGAAGGTTACTTACGTCAACCTTATACTTGGTTTTTAAATAGGCATAGTGCTGATCTTGGAAAAAATATTTTATCAGAAGTTGGGGGGGTTATTGGAGGCATTATAATTCCAATTATTTCACTTATAAGCAATAGTTTAGTAGCTTTAGTATTATTGACACTATGTATTTTAGTTAATCCAATATTATCTTTAATAGTTGGTTTAGTTATATTTTTTTTTTATGGATGTATTTATTATTTTGTTAAAAGTTTTCTTGCTAAAGTAGGTTCTGAGAGATTACAAGCAAATCAAGATCGTTTTAAAGCAATATCAGAGGCGTTTGGTGCAATAAAAGAGGTAAAAGTTAGAGGATTAGAGCAATTTTATGTTGAGCGTTTTGCAAAGCCAGCTCAATCGTTTGCAATTAACAAGTCTCTAACTTCTGTAATTGAGTTTTTGCCTCGTTATTTTATTGAAGGAATCGCTTTTGGAGGAATAATTCTACTGATTTTAATTTTAATGGGTCAAGGAAGTAAATTTGAAAATATTATTCCAATTATAGCTTTTTATACATTTGCAGGCTACCGTTTGATACCCGCAGTGCAAGCAATTTATGGAACTTACACTGTAATTAGATCTTCAAAAGCTGGCCTAGATTATATTCACAAAGATTTTATGAATTTACAATTCTATGAAACTAATTCAAAGTCATTATCCTCTATATCTTCTATGCCTTTAAAACAATCTATAACTTTTAATAAAATTAATTTTAGTTATCCAAATAGTAAGCATGCTACTTTAAAAAATATAAGTTTTGAAATTCCAGCATTTAGTAAAGTAGGCATAGTTGGACCGACAGGAAGTGGCAAAACAACAGTAGTTGATATTATTTTAGGTTTGGTTGACCCAAGCGAAGGTTTATTTTCTGTAGATAATAATCTTATTAGTCATAAAAATAAGTGTTCTTGGCAAAAAAGTATTGGTTATGTTCCTCAACAAATTTACTTATATGACTCTTCCATAGAAGAAAATATTGCTTTTGGAATTGATTCTAAAAATATCAATCATGAAGCGGTTGAAAAAGCATCAAAAATTGCAAATTTACATGATTTTGTGATGAAAGAGTTACCCAATCAATACAAAACTACCATAGGTGAACAGGGAGTGAGATTGTCAGGAGGACAACGCCAAAGAATTGGAATTGCTAGAGCTCTTTATCACAATCCTCAGGTTTTGATTTTAGATGAAGCGACTAGTGCGCTAGATAATGTTACTGAGAAAATAATAATTGATGCGATGCATAATTTAGGTAATGAAATGACTATTATTTTAATTGCTCATCGTTTTAATACAATTAAAAATTGTGATAAAATATTTTTATTGGAAAATGGTGAATTAAAAAATCAAGGATCATATAATAGTCTCAATAAATCAAATGAAGTATTTAAAAAACTATCTGGTGAAGAATAGTAAACTTTTTTACTGCTTTATTTGACCATAATTAAAATTTTTATATAAATTTTTTTATTAAAAAAAAATTTTTATATCCAATTATATTTTTAATAATTTCTTTAATTTGTTCTTTAATCATTAGAAATCTTAATTTGGTTTTTACAATATTTAATATTGAATACTGTAAACAGTCACTTCTCCAAGTATATTTCATCTTGGGTTTAAAAGTATATTCTTTTATTTTATAGGTGTTTGAGCTTAAAAAACTTTTTTTCCATTTAATCCAATGGTCACTATGTCTTTGATTAAATGTACTATTGAGGCCATTAGATGCTTGTTCCAAACATCTACTTCTATGTGGCATAACTACAAAATATTTTCTTGTGATATCTGCTTCAAAATAACAATCATAAAATATATTCTTTTTTGTGTAAAATAGTTCTTTGAACATTTTATCTAATACAGTCCATTTTTCTTTAGATATACTCCAACCCTTTCCAACACCAAAAATAAACTTTGAATATGAGAAATTTAAATTTTTTTTAAAATCTTTAGAAAATGAGTTAGCTGCAAAAAATTTTTTGTCATAGCGATATCGAGAAATTATAGAATTATGATATTCAAGAAAATCATACGAAGGCAAAACATCATCTTCTAAATATATTACATAATCAGATTTATAATCTTCAAAACTTCTTTTAAAACCTTTGTAAGTATTTAGATTACATTTGTGTAAGCCCGTCATTTTTTTTGGGTATTTGGTTTTTAATATTTTAATTTCAGGGTCTATTTTTTTAATTTTTTTAATTACTGTATTTTTAACATTTTGATAAATTATTAATTTTTTAAATTGGTTATAATTTTTACACTTTTTTAATTTTTTTAGAGTATTAAAGAATATTTTCTCTCTCTTATAAGCTGTTATAATAATAGTTTTTATCATAAAAAATAAATAATGACTTAAAAATGTATTTAATATTTTTTGATAATTTGTTATCAATATAAATATTTATATTTATTTAAATCAATAGAATTAAACACTATCATCAATGTCTCCAGATGAAAAACTTTTTTACAAAAATATTTCAAAAAATTTTTTAGGTAAAATAGTTTTCTTAATCAGTAAAATAATACCCTTGCGACTTAAAAAAAAAATATATCATTTTATTACAAAAGTTATATTTGGTCATAATTTTGGTTTTTATATGGATAAAGATGCTGGTACCGGAAATCATTTGCCTCATTTAAAAAAAATTCTTAATTTTCTTGAAAAAGATTTAAAAATTGTCTGCGAATATGGTTCAGGACTCTACAGCACCTTAATTATAGCAAATAAAATTTATGAACTTGAACAACAAGATGGAAGAAATATTAAATTTATTTCCGTAGAGTCTTCTATGGAGTGGTTTAATCTTGTGAAAAAAAAGTTACCAGAGATAAAAAATCATGAGTACATATATAATGGTGGAGATGAAATTTCTCAATGGAAGAAAACTACTAATAAAATTAAAAAAATTTTGAACGAAAATAGACCAGATTTATTATTTTTGGATTCATCATGGGAGTCAAGAACTCTAGCTTTAAATGAATTTCAGTTTAAAGCCAAAATAATTATTGTACATGACAGTTGTGCTCATCCATATTTTGGTTATTGGGGCACTACTGAGTCTCCTATTAAATATGCTCCAAAAAATATATTTGTTTATGGTGAATTAAAACGACAAAATTTAGGTAAAAGAAATTACTCAGATAAGTTTAAGTACTGGGTTGAAATTTTTCCAAAAAAACCAGGTCATTGGACGGGACCCCCAACTTTGATTGGCTCAAATATTATAGATGTAAGGAATATCTTTTTGGATATAGAAGATGATATAGAGAATTATAATTTTTTTTCAAAATAGTTATTTAAATTAAGATTATATGAAAATTGCGATTATTGGTGGCGGGTTGTTTGGAATAACTACTTTTTTAAAATTAAAATCCTCTGGATATGATTGTATTTTAATTGAAAAAGAAAAAAAATTAATGACAGGCGCTTCAACAAATAATCTTAATAGAATTCATTTAGGCTATCATTATCCAAGAGATGATGAGACAGCCAAACAATCTTGTAAAGGCTATAAAACGTTTTATGATTTTTATCAATCCTCAGTAATTAAAAACTTTGAAAATTATTATTTAATCTCAAAGCATAACTCACTAATAGATTTTAAGAATTACTTAAAATTTTGCAAAAGAAATAATTTAGCCTTCAAGATTATTCAAGCAAAAAATTTTTTCACTCAAATAAATAAAAAATTTTCAAATATTCAAGGCATAATAAAAGTAAAAGAACCAATATATAGTTGGAAATTAATAATAAAATTAATCAACTACAGATTAAAAAATTATAAAAAAAAAAATATTTTTACCAATTCAGAAGTTAAAAGTGTAATAAAAAAAAAAAAAATTTATTTAATTAAAACAAAAAAAAATATTTTCCAGGCTGATATAGTTATAGATGCGTCTTATTTATCCTTAAACTATAAATTTATTAAAAGAACTGAAATTCAAAATTATTTAAAAAAATTAATTTTTCAAATCACAATAATTCCTGAGATTATTGTTAAAAATTTTAAAAGACTAGGCTTAGCAGTAATGGATGGCCCCTTTTTTTCAATTTTACCAAAAGGAAATGAGTCTAAGCATTTACTATATCATGTTAAACATTCAGTGATCAAAGAAAGCAAATCATTAACTAAATCAATTCAAAGTATAAAAGAAGGTAAATATCTAGATTATATTAAAAAAATTAAATTATTTATTAAAAAAGATATAAGTTATTTTCTACCTGAATTGAAATTTGCTTATACAAATAAATTTTACTATAGTAAAAGAGTAATTTTCAAGAATAAAAATGATAGACGAACTTCTTCAGTGATAGAGTTTCAAAAAAATTATTTTCTTATCGCTTCAGGGAAAATAGATCATTCTGTAGACATAGCTAATAATATAATTAGAAAGATAAAAAAAATTATATAGGTTAGTTTTTTATGAAAAATAATTTTGAAATATTTTTTCCTGAAGATAAAAATGTACTTAATTTTATTAAAAATTATGATGAAGAGTTTGATAAAAAATTAACAACTAAATTTAACTATTCTAGAGTTGTCTCTTTATCAGATTTTCATATTTTGATTAGTAAAATGAATACAAATAATTTTTCAAAAGTAGCAGTTGTATCAGGTTCGCTCCAAGAACCAGAATTAAAATTTATAAATTATGAATTTCTAGATTTGTTTTGTTATGACGAAGTTTCGAATTTAAATAATTTAGATGACGATTGGGAAATGACAAGTAATTCTAGCAATACTAATTCTAGATATTACAAAAAAAAAAATATTTATGATTTTGTTCTTTGCAATCAAGTTTTTGAACATTTATTTTCTCCATCTCAAGCAATAAAAAACATTCACTATATTACAAAAATTAGTGGATATGTATGGATATCTTTGCCAACAATTAATTGTATTCATGGCGAACCATATTTTTATTCTGCCGGTTATCATCCAAGATATCTTAAACGACTTTGTGAAAATGCAGGTTTTAAAGTTTTGCATGTAGGTGCTTGGGGAAATAGAAAATATTTGGCTTACGCTGTACAAGGTCACTGGCTTGTGCATGATGAATTAAAAATAGGTTTCAGGTCTAAACTTGATTTTGAACATCCTTACTTTGCGCTTAAAGATGGCAGAAAAAATGATACAAGAGGGAATTTTATTACAGATACTTGGGTATTATTACGAAAAAAATAAAAAAGATAATTTTCTTAATTATATAAGAATGAATATTTATTAGAGTTAGTCTAAAAAAAAGTTTATTAAAGTATTTAATTAATAATGAATATGTCATTTAAACAGAGAATTTTTAAAAATTTAAAAGTAAGTATTTAGTATTGTGATTTTTTTTTTTGAAAACGGAAAATTAGGAAATCAATTATCGCAATACTGTGGACTTAAAAGTTATTTTCCAAAACAAAAAATATTTTTTTTTGGATTAAATTCATTGCAAAATTCTTTTGCAAATTTAGAAGATACTTTTTTTAATTTAAAACATAAATTTTATTTTGTTCGAATACTTAAAAAAATTTTATTTTTTTTAGTTAAAATTAGAATTATAGGAAAAATCACAGAATTACATAAAGGAAAAAATACTAAAATAAAGGTAATTTATGGAATTTTTTGTAATATTTTTGTTGCACAGGAGATTTACTTTCAAGATAGAAGAAGTGTTTCAAATATAAAAAAATTACCAGTATTAAAAAAAAGATTTTTATTAGAAGCACAAAAATGGTTAAAAAAAAAAAAAATTTTATTTAAAAAATCACAATTAGTATTTGTAAATATTAGAAGAAGCGATTACTTGTTTTGGCCAAATAAAAAATTTCCTGCAGTGTTAAATTTATCTTGGTATCAAAGATCTATGATACATATAAAACAAAAAATTAAAAAACCAATATTCATTATTATCAGTGATGATAAATTTTATGTTAAAGATGTACTTAAAGAAAGCAATAATTTAATTATATCTGAAAATGAAGATACAATAGATTTTGCTATTATGACCTTGTGCTCTCATGGAATAATGTCTCCAAGTTCATTTGCTTGGTGGGGGTCTTTTTTTATTAAAAAAAGTAATTTATATAAAAAACCATCATATTTTATTGCTCCTAAATTTTGGGCAGGTCATAGATCAAAAAAATGGTTTCCCAAAAATTTTTATTTTGATTGGATAGTTTATAAATAATGGTATTAAAATTTTTTTATTATAAGCCTTCTCAGTATATGAATAACAAATAAAAAATTAATAAATAAAAATTTTATAAATGTGTGGAATAATTGGAACTGTACCTGCTGTAGAAAAAAATCTATTTAAATTTGCATTAAATAGATTAAGTCATCGTGGACCAGATGGCTTCGATATTTGGTCAGATTCAAATAAAGTAATTTTAGGACATCGACGTCTGTCAATTATTGACCTTACGAATAATGCTAAACAACCTATGGTCGATTCATTAGATAGATTTGTTATTACTTATAACGGTGAAATTTATAATTTTTTAGAAATTAGAAAAGAATTGCAGGATTTAGGATGCACTTTTCAGACTTTTTCAGATACCGAAGTTATCATTTGCGCTTATCGTCAATGGGGTGATGCTTGTTTAAAAAAATTCAACGGAATGTGGGCTTTTGCGATTTGGGATAAAATTTATAAAACTTTATTTTTATCTAGAGATAGATTTGGGGAAAAACCATTATTCTACTCAAAATTACCGTCTGGCGTTTTTGTTTTTGCATCAGAAATGAAAGCTATTTACCCATTTTTAAATAAAGTTGAGCCGAGTAAAAAAATAAACAAATATTTTAATTACTTATTTGATTATGAGTATTCACAAGAATGTACTATTGATGGAATAAACAGAATACCACCTGGCCATTCTGCAATTTATAAAAATGGTGAATTATTTTTAAAACGTTGGTGGAATACTCTTGATAACCTTGAGACTCCCCCAAAAAGATATGAGGAACAAGTTGAGCGTTGGCGTGAACTTTTTTTAGACTCAGTTCGTATTAGAATGAGGTCTGATGTACCAATCGGAACTTCATTAAGTGGTGGACTTGACTCAAGTGCAGTTTTTAGCGCAATGGAAAATATAAGCGTTAAATCTAATGAAAACTTTCTAGGATTGAAAAACTATAGAAATGCTTTCTGTTCACATTTTCCCTCCAGCACTCTTGATGAATTAAATTGGGCAAAATCATTAACAGTTTTTTTTAATTTACCAATTGAAATTTGTGAAATAAATGTGAATAAAAGCTCATGGTCAATTGAAGAAGCTTTATATCAAACAGAAGACCCATATATTACATTTCCTTTACCAATGCTTGAAACTTACCGCTACATTTCCAAGAAAGGTATAAAAGTAACTTTAGATGGTCATGGAGCAGATGAGTTGTTCATTGGGTATGGTGATATGCCATCGTTTTTTTCTGCTAAAAATATTAATTTATTTTGTGAATTAAATTCAATTCAGGAAAGTACAAGAACAGGTAATTACTCACCTAGTAGTTTTGATATGAAAGCTTTTAGAAATAAAAATATGATGAAAAAATTTCTAAGACTATTCGGTAGAATTCCAAAAAATATTATAAGAGATTTGCTTTTTAAAAAAAGAATTAATTGGGATCTTATTAATTACAAATTGAGTTTTAAAGATCAATCTCATCCAGTTTATAAACAATTTGATCCTTTTACCAAACATCTTTATGAGATCTTTCATATTTCTATTCTTCCTACGTTATTAAGAAATTATGATCGTTATTCAATGGCAAGTGGAGTTGAAATTAGAATGCCTTTTTTAGACCCAAGATTAGTTTGTTTCACTTTTTCACTACCCTGGACTAGTAAAATTGGAGATGGTTTTACGAAGAGAATAATGCGTGATGCACTAAAAGGAATTTTGCCAGAAAACATCAGAACCAGAAGAGATAAAATAGGCTGGAATGCACCTCTTCATGAGTGGTTTAAAGATCAACTAAAAGATAAAATCAATAATTATATATCTAATAAAAAGATGCCATCATTTATTAAAAACCAATGGAAAAAGTTTTTATTAAATTCTAAACCTACATTCGAGGATGGTCAAAAAATATGGATGTCTCTTCTTGAATATTTTTGGAGAGATAGTATTTTGCACAATGAAAAAAAAAGTTTTTAGATGTACAGTTTTACTAAGAAATTAAAAATTTTAAAGACACCTTTTCTTTTTTTGGTATTTAATAGACCAAATCTAACGAATAAAGTTTTCAAAATAATTAGTAAAAATAAACCTTCTCGTCTATATTTAGCCGCTGATGGACCTAGGCCAAAAAATAAAGAAGATGTTGAAAATGTAAATAGAGTACGTGAAATTGTAAAAGCTGTAGATTGGCCATGTGAAGTTAAAACTTTATTTAGAAAAAGAAACCTGGGATGTAAAAAAGCTATAAGCGATGCTATAGATTGGTTTTTTGTTCATGAGGAAGAGGGAATAATGAGGATGACTGTCTACCAAATGAGGATTTTTTTTATTTTTGTCAAAACTTGCTTAATTATCATCTTAATAATAATCAAGTTTTCATGATTATCGGAAATAATTATCAAAATAGAATTAAAAGAGGTTCGGGTTCCTATTACTATGGTAAATATGGGCATATTGGGGGGTGGGCCACTTGGAAGAGAGCTTGGAGATATTTTGATAGAAATATTAAATTTTGGCGAGATTGGAAAAATTCAGCAGACTGGAATAAAAAATTTACTAGTAATATTGAAAGAAAATACTGGGAAAAAATATTTGATAGACAATATTTAAATCAAATTAATACTTGGGATTATTCTTGGTTAGCTTGTTTACTGAAAAATAATGGCATAACCGCAACTCCAAATGTAAATTTAGTACGTAATATTGGTTTTGGAAAAACATCAACGCACACAAATCGCACAAATTTTCGATATGCAAATACCCCTTTAGGAAGAATGCATACAATTATACATTCAAATATTATTAAAAAAGATGAAGAAGCAGATAAATATAATTTCGAGAATTTTTTTGGAGGAAAAAATTGAAATTTCCTTTAAGCTTTCTTAATTTACCAAAAATCATTTCATGGTATTTTTATAATAATTTTTATAAATAAAACCCTAACTAAAAAAAATTATAATAAATTTATGAATAAATTATTAAATACTCTAAATAATATTTTATCTAATCTAAGAATTATTTTAATACAAAATATAATTATTTATAAAAATAAATTATTAATAATTTATTTTTTTATTTTTTTTAAAAAAAAAAAAATTAAAATAAAATCTTTATTTGCCTTTAAACTTGATTATAAAAATCAAGAAGGAGCTTCTGGTTGGTTAAATTTTATTTTAACAAATATTAATAAATATTCTATTTATAAATTTAAAAATTTAGAAGATATAAATATTCTCAAATATTCTGATTATATAATAGAAAAACTTATAATTTTTTTTCCACAAAGTTTAGGTTTTGAAGTGTCAGCAAAATTAATTAATTGCTCAAAAAAAATAATTTTTTTTGTAAACGATAATATTACTTTTTGTAAAAAATCATACAATGTTGCTTTTAAAAAAGAATGCTTTAATTGTCTTCCAAATTTTAATCCTTATATGGAATGTAAACATTTTCCATATCCAAATTCAGATGCAAATTATGTTAAATTTTTAAATTCATTAAAAAAAAAATCAAAATCTATTCTTTTTATATGTGCAAGCTCAAATCACATAAAAATTACTAATTCAATTTTTCCAAACTCTAAAGTATTAAGAATTAATCACAATTCTTCACATTTTGAAAATATAAAAGTTAAGAAAAATAATAATTATAAAAATGATTTTCTTTTTCATGCCAATACACTAGAGGCAAAGGGCTATTTTTATTTTTTAGAATTAGCAAAAAATAATCCTAATAAAATTTTTTTTGTGCCTAATTCCGATTCGATAGGAGATACTTACTATAAAAATATTATATTTGAGAAAAAAACATGGAACAATGGATTGCAAGAAAAAATTTATGAGACTAAAATTATACTTTGCCCATCTTTTTGGTCTGCAAATTTTGAGGGTTCAGTTTTGAAAACTATGTTAATGGGAAAATGTTGTGCAGTTATTAGAAATAAAATGTCTTTTTCAGATGAAGTGCCTAATAACTCAATAATCAAGTTAACTGGAAATATTAAATATGATTCTAAATATTTAGAGGAAAAATTAAACAATAAACAAGTATTAGAAAAAATAGGAAAAAATGCCAGATCTTGGGCGCTTAATTATTTAAAAAATAACTATAAAAAAAAAATTAAATTGATAGATGCTTTCTTAAAAGACTAAAACTATCACTCTCAGTGATATTTTTATTTACAATGAAGAGCTTTCTATCGCACATACATTCATTTTTTTCCATTTCTAAGAAAGCATCTTTAATTTTATTTAAATCATAATCATAATAACATTCCCAAAATTTTTTTTCTTGAAGATTTCCAAGGTTCATACTCGAAAAATTAGGAGAAGAAGATTCAGAGCAATGGTATAATTGACCATCAAATCCTATAGCTGGATGAACAAATCTAGCAAAACAAGGTAAATATCTTTTTTTATCTATTTTGTGTACTTTGTCTGGATCAACCGCAGTCACTGTGCAATTTTTAGATTTTGCTTTTTTAACTATATTTGAAATCCTATCTATCTCTTCAGTTTTTTCTTGAATAATTATATTTTCTTCCTCTATTAACGAATAACCTCTTGGTATTTGAGGCATTGAAAATCTTAAAGTTTCAATACCAATTTCATTACATATTTTTATTGAATTCTCAATTTCCTCACGGCTATTGTTTGCTTTAGTCACTAGATATGTAGCTCCAATATTTAAATTTTTTATCTTAAGTGATTTGATAATTTTTATATTTTCTATAATTTGAGACAAAATATCTTTAGAAGAAAGTATTCCATGGGTTTTATTATAACTCTCTGAAAATCCTGCATCTAAACTTATTGTTAAATAACTACCCTTTTGTAAGTTTCCCTCTAATAAAGTTTTATCTAAATTCAATGGAATCTTTAGTAATTTTGTATGAATGCCAATTATCTGATTATTATCAATAATTTTTTTAACTAACGAAGTAATATGTTCATAATTTAATGGATCAGTTGCATATCCGGCTACGATAATTTTTTTTATTTTTCCGTGAGGACCTTTCGCTATCTCTTCTAGTATAGATAAGTATTTATCAATATCAAGTCTGGTCCCTGTGTTATCTGCAGATCCGCCATAACAATATGGACAACTCATCCAACATAATTTTTATACATATATGTTAATAAATGATAAAGTCGCAGTGTTACTTTTGTGTGGAGGCAGAGGCACTAGATTAGGACCTGATTTTAAGAATACCAATAAATCTCTAATAAGAATTAAAAATAAGACATTGATATCAAGTAATATTGATTATCTATTAAAACAAAAATTTGAGAATATTTTCGTACTAACTGGTCATGCATATAAAAAAGTTGAGCAAGAAGTAAAAAGTAAATTTAAAAGAAAAGTTATTTTGAACTTTACAGGTTTAAATACAAGTATTGCAATGAGAATTGAAAAAACTCTAAAATTTCTTGATAAATTTCAATATGTTTTAATAATGAATGGTGACAGTATATATAAATTTAATCTAAATAAAATTTTTTATCAAACATGTAAAAAAAATATTGATTGCTCATTAGTTTGCACTTCTAAAATTATTAAATATGGTTTTGTTGAGTTAAATAAAAAAAAAATGGTTAAATCATTTGTAAAAAATATAGAATTTTATAATTTTTTTAATAAGAGAAGTTATTTATTTTACTCAGGACTTTGTTTTGTAAATATAAAATTATTAAAAAAAAATTTAAAAGGAATTAAAAAAAATTTTGAAATAAACTTGTTTAATAAGTTAATTAAAAAAAACAAAACAGAAGTATTTTTTGATAAGGCAGAGTTTAGAGATTTTAATAATATTGATGATATTATGGATTTAAAAAATAAGCGTTTAAAGTCAATTTAAAATTTTTATAAATAAATTTTTTTTTTAGGAAAGTAGTTTTTTTTTTTAGATTATTAATATAGTCATTAGTAAACTTGTTTAATGGGTTTGGTATATTAATTTTTAAATTAAATTTTTTACTGTAAAGGTAATTTTCTAAACTATTTTTTTTTAAAATTTGTTTTCTACTTACAATAAAGTCATCAAATCCAAAAGATAATTTTTTTACTTTTTGGTTTTCTCTTAAATCTAAATGACAAATATAGTCATCTATTTTTAAAATTAGAGAAGATTTAAATTTTTCTACTTTTTTTTTTACAATCGTAAAGGATTTACAAGGAGTCAATCTTTGCATTATTGCAAAGAAGTGTGGTATCAGATCTAAGATAATAAACTTATAATGACAATTTCCATTTGTATGAAAAGTAAAAAAAAAATTTTTTTGTTTTTTAAAGAATTTATGCTTTTTGTATTCATCTCCAAATATATAATTACTTAAATTAACATCTAGATTTTTTTTTGATTTTAAAAATTTTTTTGCTTTTTTGAGATGCCAATTTAATGATTTATTAACACAAAAAAAAATGGTTTTTCTATAAGTAAATTCTTTTTTTCGAAGAGATTATTAATGTATTTGTAGTGCGTCTTTGTTTTTGAGCTAATTATTATAAATTTACAGTCATTTATATTGTTTTTAATAAATTCCCCCCTCCTTTTATAGGCGAAAATACTTCTTTTTGTATTATGATGAGTTGATGCTTTTAAATAAGTAAGTTTAGCTCCAATATTTAAAAAATCTCTTATAAAAAGTTTGCCCATTTTTCCTGGGCCGATGACACCAAAATTTATCATAATTAATTTAATTATTATTTAAAATATTTTTATTAACAGATAACTTATATTTTTAATTAATTATTAAAAATGAAAAAGTAGATATATTAGAATTAGTATAGTTTCATTTTTTCGGATAATGTATAAAGTTATGAAAAAAATAATTATTTTAGTCAGAAAAATTGCTAAACTATTTGGGATAATTATTATTAAAGACAGACCCGCGAATAGTCCTGAAAAGCAACTATCCGCAGTGTTAAATTTTTTAGATATTGACGTTGTTTTTGATATTGGGGCTAACGAAGGTCAATTTGGAGAGAATATTCGTGATATTGGTTATAAATTTAAAATTATAAGTTTTGAACCTCTAACATCCGCTAGAAAAAAACTTATTAAAAATGCAAATAAAGATAGCAATTGGGTTGTACACAGCAAGTGTGCTATTGGTAATAAAACTGGAAATGTAAAAATAAATATCTCTAAAAACTTAGTTTCTTCGTCAATTTTATCAATAAATAAAAAACATTTAGATGCTGAAAAAGAGTCTTTTTTTATAAAAACGGAAATAGTACCAATTTATAAACTCGACGAAATTGCTAATATTTATACTAAAGCTAATTCTAATTTATTCATAAAAATAGACACTCAAGGTTACGAAAAAGAAATTCTTAATGGAGCTTTAAAAACTTTAAAAAAAACAAAAGGAGTTTTGTGTGAGTTATCATTAGTTTCACTTTATAAAGGACAATCTTTATGGAGAGATATTGTAGACATGTTAGATGATAAAGGTTTTGCTCTCTGGGCCTTGCAAAGAGGTTTCACAAATCCAAACACTGGCCAAACTCTTCAAGTGGATGGAATATTTGTAAAAAAAACAGAACTAAAAAAAATTTAAATATAATGCAAAATAGAAATAAATATTAAATATAAAGAAATTTAATGAAAAAAAATTTTTTTTTGAGTGTGTTTATTCTATTAGCAATATTTAAAACACCATATATAGCAATCTTTTCAGAATATTTAAATCTAGAATCCACACCAATCGCTATTGTAGTGAGAATTTTAATGATTATATTTGCGGTTATTTTATTTTTTTTACAAAAAAAAATATTAGTACATAATAATTATTTTTATATTATGCTGTTATTTTTAATAGCATTTATTGTCATTATTTTTCAATTACAGCCAGATTATAAAGTAGATAATCATAAAAGTAATTTTTATTACTTGGGTTATGCTTTTTCAATTATATCCGTTATAAGTGTTTTGTACGCTCACCAAAAAAATTTAAAGGATTTAAGTGAAAGTATATTTTATATTTTAATTTTTTTTTCAATATCTACTTTACTATTAGGTTCTAGTGAAATTAATAATAGATATCAACTATCATCCCTAAATCCTATTTTAATTGGATATTTTTCTGGCGTACTTATTATAATATCATTTTGGAGACTTTTCTTTTTAAAAAATAAAAGACTAATTTCAGTTATTGGTATTATAATTAGTTCATATTTACTATTCGCGGCGAATTCCAAATCTCCTATTTTAGGTGTTTTATTTGCATCATGGTTTCTATTTATTAGAAGTTATAAATATTATTTACTTATTTTTCTATTATTCATAATTTTTACTTTTTTTATTAATTTAGCTGATTTTAATGTGCCCAATACAAGATTGTTAAAATTTAATGAACCAGGAATTGATATTAGAATGCAAATTTATGAAGGTTATTTTAATGCAATTAAAAGAAATTTTATTTTACCCACGATGGATCCAGTTATCAATTTAATAGGGGCTCATAATATTTTTTTAGCCTTCTATTCTGGTACAGGAATTTTTGGATTAATAATATTTTTATATTTAATTTATTTTACATTTCGTGCTTCGTATAAATTGATTTGTTATAAATCTCCTTATGCGTGGATTGGTTCAGTTTTTGTTCTAACATTAATTATATCATTATTTAGTGGCGCAATATTAGATGAATTTTTTTGGACAATTTTATCTTTAGCTAATGTTTATTACTTTAAAGAACTAAAAGAAAATAATTTTTCAAAATAATGCACAATTTACCAAAAATAACTGTCATCACTCCAAGTTTTAATCAAGCAAATTTTTTAGAAAGAACAATTCTTTCTGTTCTCAATCAAAACTATCGAAATTTAGAATATATAATAGTTGATGGAGGATCAACTGATGGTAGTATAGAAATTATAAAAAAATATCAACATCTATTAGCTTGGTGGGTTAGCGAAAAGGATGACGGACAAGCAGCTGCAATAAATAAAGGTCTCCGTCGCGCCACAGGCAAATGGGTCGGATGGCAGAATTCAGATGATATTTATTTTAGAAATACTTTTCATGATCTTGTTGTAGAAGCTAAAAAAAAACCGAAAGTGGGTTTAATTACTGCAGACATGATGTTAATCGATGAAAGTGATAACTTTATAAGGGATGTGAGATACGTCAAGCCAACTTATAAATCAGTACTCGCAGAAGGTATGGTTTTATGTAATCAATCAGCTTTTTGGTTAAATGACTTGCATAAAAAAATAGGATTTTTGAATGAAAATTACCAATACTCCTTCGATTTTGATTGGTTTTTAAGATTATTAAGAAACACTGATGCAGGACATGTTCCGAGGATTTGGGGTGGGTTTAGAAAATATAAAAATACAAAAACATATCTTAACAAAGATAATTTTACACAAGAGAATATTACAATTGTAAATAAGTTTAAAGTATCATCCTGGGAAAAAAATTTTTTTCGAGTTCGTCGTTTTTTTTTATTGTTATTAAATTTTCAGTTTCGTTATGTTTTAAGAGGTTTGGTAATTTTTTTTATAAACTTAAAAATAAAGTAGATTTAATTTTATAATATTGGTTGATTAGATACAAATGTAAGAATGTAAATATGAAAGATACTGCTCCAATTATAATATTTTGTCATAGAAGAAAAATAGATAAGTTGATTAATAGTTTAAAAAAAAATAAAGAGGCATCCTATTCAAATTTATTTATTTTTTCCGATGGCTATAAATCTAACGAAGATAAAAAAGATGTTTATGATGCAAGAAAATTTATAAAAAAAATTAAAGGTTTTAAATCAATTAAAATATTTTACTCAAATACAAACAAAGGTTTGGCTATTTCAATTATAAATGGTGTGACATCGGTTGTTAACGATTTTGGTAAAGCAATAGTTCTTGAGGATGATTTAGTTGTCTCAGAATATTTCCTTAATTTTATGAATAGAGCACTAAATTTCTATAAGGATAATAAAGATATTTGGTCTATATCAGGTTATAGTCCTCCATTACTATATTTGAAAGATTATAAAAAAGAAGTTTATTTATCTTTACGTTCTAGTTCTTGGGGATGGGCAACATGGATAGATCGTTGGAACAAAACAGATTGGGTAATAAAAGATTTTTATAATTTGAGGAAGGATAAAGATAAAATAAGAAAGTTCAATCAAGGCGGCAATGATATGTTCAGAATGCTTGAACTTCAACATTTAGGAAAAATAGACTCTTGGGCTATACGTTGGTGTTATTCTCAATTTTTAAATTCTACGTATTCCGTAGTGCCTAAAATTTCAATGGTACAAAATATTGGTTTCAATGATAAATTTTCAACACATACTAAAGGTAATGATTTTAAATGGAGAGTAAATTTAGCTGAAGGTAAGATCAGCAATTTTGAAGTTTCACTAAATTATGAAATTATTCATAATTTTAAAAAATTTTTTGATAATAGTTTTTATACTAGAATTGGGTATTTTTTAAAAAGATGGTACGGTTATAAAATTATAAAAGATAAATTAAAAATTTAGACTTAAAAAAATCTTTTTTCATTAAAAAAATCTCTCAATCAGTACTTCTTTGATATTTCTTCATGATGAGATCTAAAGGTAATTGACACTTTAGATGCAACATAAAGTAATAAGTTAAATAAAAATCTTATCTTTCCTATTTTCCAAAATATATTTAGCATTAAAATCTTAATTGGATTTCTTGCAATTTTAACAAGATTAACATAGTTTTTTGCATAATATTCATAACCAAATGCAGAAGAATTTTTTTTTAAATAATATAAATCTATAATAATTTTGTAATCGTTGTAGGGGAAAAAAATCGAGTAATACTTTTTTTCATATTTTTTTGTTAGATTAAGATTAATATATTTTATTCCTCCAACTCCCAATCCCCCAACCAGTGCATAACTATAATTAATTTTGGGAATTTGATATTTAACTATTTTAATATTTGTATTTAAGATTTTTCCGCCATTCTTTAAATATTCTGAAATCATCAAAAAGTGTGGGACGTATGTGTGTAAATTTTGATATCCTATATTTAAAATTTTTTTGAAATCACTTACATGATAGATACTGTTTGAGATGAATATAAAGTCATAAAAATGATGTTTAGAAATTGAGTTATAATCAATGAATTTTTTTAAATTATCAATAATTTCGTAATTTTTTTCAGGCGTTACATTTAAATTAGTAAATTTAATAACCCCTAAGTTATTTGTAATTGTGTTTAATTTTTTAAAAATAACTTTAATGGCGTCTGGCAGGATTACGTCATCATCTGAGACAATCCATAACCATTTACTTTTACTTAATTCAAAAGCTTTTAAGAAGTTTGCTGACATTCCAATATTATAATTATTTCTATAAATTTTTAAAATTCCAGAGTTAAAAGCAGATAAAATTTTTTTATCTTTTCTTAAATCTTTTTCATATGGTTGAGGCGAAAAATTATCTAATATTATTATCTTCAAATTAGATTCATAAAAATTTAATTGTTCTAAAAGATTTTTAATTAATTTGATGATTGCTGCATTCCTATTATAGCTAGGAATGCATATAGATAGTTTAGGTTCTATCATTTGTTCAACATTTTTTTTATATTATATTCAAAACTATTTTTAGGTGACCAAGATTTTAAAAGCCATTTTGAATTTGGCAGCCATGGCCTCATTATTTGATTTTTCGGGTATTTCTTTCCTCCCCATTTTATTTTAAATCTATAATTAGACACTTTCTCTAAAATTTTTATATAATCTTTAAAAGTTTTTGCACACATTGATCTAATTGTATTTCGTACAAACATGCTTTCTTTTTCAGCTAGCATCTTATTTGAAAATTTTACAAAAGCTTTTGCAACATCATCAATAAAAGTATAATCTATAATTTGCTCACCAGGTGTAAGATTTATTTTGCTCATTTTACCCTTGCTATTAATTATAGTATTTAAAATTTTTTTCCTTTCATCATTAGGTCCGTAAATATCAAACAAGACAAGACAATAAACAGAAAATTTATAATTCATTGCAAAATATTTGACTATCATACTTAAAAAAGATTTTGTCAGGGAGTAAAGGTTATTTCCACCCAGATTTCCCTGCTGATCAAATTGCCAATATGATTCAGATACTATCAATTTTTTAAATTTATATTTATGCATAAATGATAAAAGGGTAGTGCCTAATTTTACATTTGAGTTAACATAATTGTCTAAATTTTTAATTTCTTTTTTTGTTGATGTGTATGATGCCAAATGTATAAAAACTGTTTTTTTTCGATTTAATTTATTTAATTTTGAGGCTAGTAAAAATTGTTTATCAATTTTTAAATAAATTATGCTGGAATTATTTTTTTTTTTTAATTTTTTTCTAACTAAATGAATAACTTTCCATCCATTTAAATGTAATTGTTTAGTAACATGTCTACCAATATAACTACTTCCTCCTGTCAAAACAGCAGTTTTTATTTTTTTCATTTATACAATATGCTAAATAATTTTAATTTGTGAATAATGTTTGCTTTTAATATAATTATAAATAACATCAAAATATAAAATGCTAGTTTTTTTATTTATTTAAACTCTAAATGACTTTAGTAACTTAATATTAATTATAGAAATATCTTTATTTTTAAAATAAAATTAAATCATGACAAAAGTAGTTATATTAGCCGGAGGTTATGGTACCAGATTGTCGGAAGAAACTGATAAAATTCCAAAACCGATGTTGAAAATTGGTGACAAACCTATTTTATGGCATATCATGAAGATATATTCCCTCTTTGGTATTAATGACTTTATAATTCTTTGTGGTTACAAATGGGATGTTATTAAAGAATATTTCTCTAACTACCAAGATCTTAATTCATTTATTAGAATGGATTTAGAAAATAACAGCTTTCATATCCATCATAAAAATAATGAAAATTGGAAAGTCACATTAGTTGATACCGGTCTTAACACTATGACTGGAGGTAGGCTAAAGAGAATAAAAAATTACTTAATAAACGAAAATTTTTTTTGCCTAACTTATGGTGATGGTTTGGCGGACATAAATATTTCAAAATTAATTGATTTTCATAAAAAACATGGAAAATTAGCAACAATAACAGCAACAAGACCTGTTGCAAGATTTGGAGCACTTAAATTTGACAGCATAAATCAAGATAAAGTTTGTGATTTCAAAGAAAAATCTGTGAATGATGAAAATTGGATTAATGGAGGTTTTTTCGTTCTGCACCCAAATGTAATAGATAAAATTAATGGCGACTCCACGAGCTGGGAGTTAGAGCCATTAGCAAGTCTTGCCCAAGAAGGCGAACTTTTTGCATATAAACACTTTGGTTTTTGGATGCCAATGGATACGATGCGAGAAAAATTAGATTTAAATCGACTTTGGAATAATAAAATTGCTCCTTGGAAATTATGGAAATAGATAAAAGTTTTTGGAAAAATCGTAATGTTTTTATTACTGGTCATACAGGTTTTAAAGGAGGTTGGATGGCGCTTTGTTTATCAAATCTTGGAGCAAATGTTTTTGCCTACTCACTTGCTCCATTAAATTCAAATAGTTTTTTTGCAGCTATTGGTCTCGAAGAACAGTTAGCAAAATCATCAATTGCAAATATTCTTGATTTAGAGAATCTTACAAAAGAAATTAGACTGAGCAAGGCATCTGTTATAATACATATGGCAGCCCAGGCGCTTGTTCTCGAGTCTTACAAGAAGCCTTTAGATACTTTTAAAACTAATATTATTGGAACTCTGAACATTTTTGAAGCCGCTAGATATTCGGAAAATGTAAGAGCTATTATAAATATTACAAGTGATAAGTGTTATGAAAATTTTGATTGGGTTTGGCCTTATAGAGAAAATGATCGATTGGGTGGTCATGATCCATATTCTAGTAGCAAAGCTTGTGCTGAACTAGTTTCTGACTGTTATCAAAAATCTTTTTTTTCTAGTATAGATAAATATCTTGCTACAGCACGTGCCGGGAATGTTATTGGGGGTGGAGATTATGCAGAAGATAGGCTTATACCGGATATCTTTAGAGCGCTAGATAATAATAAGATTTTGAATTTACGTTCCCCAAATTCAATTCGACCTTGGCAACATGTTTTAGAACCTGTATTTGGATACTTAAAGCTTGCTGAAAAATTAATTAAAAACAAAGAAAAATATGCAGAAGCTTGGAATTTTGGACCACACGATAGTAATAATAAATCCGTTTTGTATATTGCTGAATATTTTAGTCAAAAGTTTAAAAATTTAAAAATTTATTATGATCAAAATTATATTAATATGGAGAAAAAAATTTTAAAAATTGATAGCACAAAATCAAAATCTATTTTAGGATGGAAAAATGTTTGGGACATAAGCACCGCATTAGATAAAACAATTGAATGGTATACTGCCCAAAGAACTAATCAAAATATGTTAGCAGTATCTTTATCTCAAATTAACTCATATAGTGAAAAACTAGAAAATTATATTTAAGAATTTTTTAGATTTCAAATTAGTTTTTTAAATTTTTTTTCATAAATTCATCAATAGAATTATATATATGTTTTAGCATTTTTTTTGTTAAACCATGGTGACAAGCAATTAAAATTCCATTTTTCATTACTTTGTCTGCTTCGGGAAATTCATTTTTTTTACTTTTAGTTTTTATGTTTTTAAAACCAGGTTGTCTCAATATATTTCCTGTAAATACTACTCTAGTTTGAATATTTCTTTTTTCTAAAAAAATTTGCATGTTATTTCTTTCAAAAGGAGCGCTTTCTTTAATTGTTAAAGGATATGCTAACCAGCCAGTATTAGAGTTTGGAAGTTGTTTTGGCAGTATAAAATAATCTGAATATTTTTCAAAAAAAATTGCGTGACCTCTAAAATTATCAATTCTTTTTTTTATATTATTAGATAGCTTTTTTAATTGAACCAAGCCAAATGCAGCACCCAGTTCAGATGGTTCAAGGTTATGCCCAATTTCTTCAAACACAAATTTTTTATCATATGGAATACCATCTAATCTTATATTAAATCTATTTTCTATTTTTTCTGATTTTTCGTCATATAAAGAAGAGCTTCTTCCCCATGAGCGTAACAATTTTGCTCTTATATATTTTTTTTCATCGTTAAAACACACCATCCCCCCGTTTCCTGCACAATTAATTATATGCGAACCATAAAAACTAGTTATACTGATATCTGAATAGCTACTTGCAGATTTATTCTTAAATTTTGCTCCCAAAGTGTCAGCAGAGTCTTCTATTATCAAAATTTTTTTTCTCTTAACCATTTTGGAAATTTTTTCCCAGTCCACTATATTTCCCATTAGGTTTGGGGCGATAATTGCTTTAGTTTTTTTCGTAATCAATTTTTCTATTTTTTTTGTAGATATACAGTAAGTTCCTTCATCAACATCAGCAAAAATAGGTATCCAGTTATTTTTTATAATATAACTAACAGTTGTTGAAAAAGTTAAAACTGGGGTAATAATTTCACTTCCCGGAGGAAAATCTAATGTTTCCATTGCCAGAAGTATTGCTGATGATCCCGAGTTTGTCATCACTCCGTTTTTTTTTGAAAATAATTTAGCTATTTTTTTTTCAAAATTTCTTACATTCGCACCCATCTGAGTACTATTTTTCAAAACTTCTATAACGGCATCTATTTCTTGTTTGCCATGAACACTCAAACCATAAGGAACTCTAATATTTTTTTTCATTTTTAAACATAATTAATAAAATATTATTATTTTATATGTTACTTACTAATTCATATAATTTAAATTATTTCAATATTTTAAGCTAAAGATTAAACTATAAAAATGAAATCTAAAAGAAATTTAAAAATTTCAATTATTACCCCATGTCTTAATAGTCAAAAAACAATAAAAACAACACTGCAATCTATAAAAAGTCAGGCCTATAAAAATATTGAGCATATAATAGTTGATGGAAAATCAATTGATAAAACTTTGTCAATTATTAAACAATTTCCTCATGTTACAAAGGTTATTTCTAAACGCGATAATGGTATTTACGATGCAATGAACAAGGGGCTTAAAATTGCAACTGGAGATATTGTTTGTTTTTTAAATTCTGATGATTTCTATGCATCGAATAATGTTTTAAGTTCAGTAAATAAAATATTTATAGATAACCCAACTCTAGATGCTTGCTATTCTGATTTAATTTATGTTGACTCATTAAACACTTCTAAAATTATTAGATATTGGAAGTCGGGTAATTTTAATTTTGGGTCATTTGCGAAAGGTTGGTGCCCCCCGCATCCAACTTTTTGCGCCAAAAATTCAGTTTATAAGCGCTATGGTTTTTTTGATACAAGATTTAAAATAGCTTCTGATTTAGAACTCATGATGCGTTTTTTGGAGGTAAAAAAAATTAAAGTTAAATATATTCCTAAAATTTGGATCAAGTTTAGAGCAGGCGGTGTTAGTAACCAAAATTTAATCAATATTTTTAAACAGAACATTGAAGTATTAAACGCACTAAAGAAACATAAGTTATCGTTTAATATTTTTAGTTTTTTTTGGAAAAAAATGATTTTTAAAATAGGACAATTTATTTCAAGACCTTAGTTTTTATATATTTAAAAAATATATTAACTTTCACAATATAAACTTTGTTAGAATTAAAAAAATTAGATATATTATTTCTTAAATTTAGTTAAAGCAGGGATAATAGTATTTGAAGTAATTTTGCAAGGTGCAATAATTGTTGAATTTGCTCCAATCATACAATTATTACCTATAAATATTTTTTCTTTAGTTTTTTTTTTAAAATTATAATTACAAAAAACTACTCCAGCTCCTATAATTGTATTTCTTCCTATTTTTGCATCTCCAATGAACGCTCGATGAGATGCATATACTTTTTGTAGAATAGTAGACCTTGTAACCTCAACATATGCTCCAATTATACAGTTCTTGTTAATGCTCGTATTTTCCCTGATGTAAGCAAATGGTCCAATAATTGTATTATTTGAGATTTTGCTATTACTTATTATTGATGATATTTTTATTTGATTATTATTGCCAATTTTCACATTTTTTAAATGGCAATTTGACTCAATTACATTGTCTCTACCTAAAAATATTTTACCAGAAAAGATAATATTTGAACCTAATTTTAAATTTGTTTCAAAAGACAAGATAGCGTTTTTATTCATTTTTAAACTATTATCTTTGAAGTAGTTAATTAACTTAGTTTCAGAACGTATTATAATTTTTTTTTTCACTATTTTAATATATTCAACAAGAAGAGTTAAAAGTATTATATAATTATCATGTTATTTTTTTTTTTCATTCTTTTTTTGTTGGTTAATTTTTTTTATATTAAAATCTGGAAAAAATTTTCTGATAAAGTGCCATCAGGAATTGGTGTTTTATTAGCTATTCCATGTTTTTTTTACTATTTTGAGCAGCATTTATATTTCACAGGCAAATTATTAATTTTAATTTTTTTATTTTTATACTACTTAGATGATTTAAAAGGTATTCACTTTTTATCTAGAATATTTTTACAAACTTTAGCATCATTAATTATTTATTTTTCATATACACTTGAAATCGACTTCTTAATAATTTTTTTAAATTTAATTTTTTTTATAATTTTAGTTAATGTTCTAAATTTTCAAGATGGCGAAGATCTAAATATTTCAATATTACTTATACCGATCTTTATACTTTTTTATTTATACTCAGAAAGCGAAATTATTAAAAATGTATCAAAAATTATAGTTTTATTTTTAATTGCTTTTTCTTTATTCAATTCAAAAAAAAAAAATTTATATTTTGGAGATAGCGGTTGTTTTTTTGTTACAATAATAATTTTTTTATTTGTTTATAATGAAATAAATAATTTTATATTAATTAAATTATTAATTGCTGTTTTAGCTTTTCCAACAATAGATGTATTTTATGTAATTTTATATAGAATTTTTAAAAAAGAAAATTTATTATCAAGAAATTATTTACATGTTTATCAGATTTTAGCTCAGAAAGTGAATTTAAAAATTTATCTGGTGCCTAATATTTTATTTTCGGTTTTAAATATTTTAATTTCACTAAATTTTTTGTTGGAAGTAAAATTTATATTTTTTTTAGTTTTTATTAATATTTTATTTTTATTTATAATTCGTTTAATTATAAAAAAATTAACTCCACAATTATGAAAAACAGAAAAATTTGCATTGTTGGATATGGAAGGCATGTTAAAAATACTATTATTCCATCCTTAAACTCAAAATCACAGCTTATTAAAATTGTTACGCAAAAAAAAATTGACTTTTATGAAACTTTTTCAAATATTAAAACTGCTGTAAAAAAATTACCAAAAGACTATATTTTTTTTAATTCTACGCCTCCCAAATTTCATTACTTGACATCCAAGTTAATATTAAACTCAGGATTTAATTTAATAGTTGAAAAGCCTCTGTGTGTTAATGTTAATCAACTAAATCAATTATATCGTATAGCAAGAAAAAAAAAATTATTCATATTTGAAAATATGATGTATTTTTATTCAAAGCAATTCACCTTATTAAAAAAAATATTAAAAAAAGAAAATATCGAAAAAATTGATATAAATTTTTCTATTCCGAGGATTATAAAAAAAACTTTTAGGTCAGAGAATAATTTAGAATCTTCAATTTTATATGATCTTGGATGTTATCCATTTTCATTAGTTTCTTACTTTAAATTTAATAGCGATAATTTTAAAGTTTTTTTTAAAAAAAAAAGTAATAAATTAAGCCATATTAAAATTTTTTTTTTAGCCAAAAATATAGAATTTAATATTACAGTTGCAGTTTATAAAGTTTATAAAAATTACCTTCAAATTTCTTATAAAAACAAAAGTGTTTATCGTTTAAATTATTTTTTTTATGGAAAAAAAATTAAAAAAATCAATTATTTTAAAAGTATAGGTAAAAAAAAAGAGTTTTTTAAAATTACTGAAGAAAATCTATTTAAAAATATTTTAAATTTTTCAAATGAAAAGCTATTTAGGCTTTATAGTTCTCAATATCTAATTATAAAAAGATATTTAATTAGTTTAAATCAAATTAAAAAAAAATTAAACTATAGCTCTTATTAATTTAAAACCTTCGGCATATTTACAACCATTTTGAGAACCTCTAAATCTGGCCAAAGCCTCTATAGCTTCAATAGATCTAGATGGATTATCTTTGATTTGTGATTGATAACACCTTAATGCTTTAATTTTATCTTTTAAGGTATCTTTAATATTTATAAAAAAATCTGGGTTAAAATTTGGCTCTATATCTGGAGCATTCCAATGTGTTTCGGAGAGCGTTTCATAACATAGAACAAATTTTGGATAAAATTTTTTATTCGGTCTAGTGTTTACCATTGCGCAGTCAAATACTGTTCGATGGTCTATGTGTCTATCTGGAAAAGGTATAAAAACTACACTTGGTTTTAAATTATTAATAATATTATAAATTTTTGAATTTATAATTTGATAATAATTTTTATGAAACTCTAGTGCCGGACAATCAAGATAATAAGTTTGTTTTACTCCGAGTACTTTTAATGCTTTTTGCGTTTCTTTCTTGGTAATAATGTAATTTTTTTTATTGTAGATAGGCGGAAGATGTCCACCTACTATGATAATATTTACTTCTATTCTAGCTTTAGTAAATTTTTTTATAGTTCCCCCTAAAGCTATAGTTTCATCATCTAAGTGTGGCGCTATAACTAGTACTTTTTTAAAATCCAACTTCATATTTTTTTTACTATAAATTTAGGTAACGGAATAAATAATTTTATATTCTTAACATTTTTTTTCTTCAGTCTTTCAATAATTTCTTTAACAAAATTCCATGCCAATATAATAACTATTGAGTTTCTTTTTAAGACTATTTTTTCTGTATTTATTATTTTAATATCAGTTCCCGGTATGTACTTATTACACTTTAAAATATTATCTTCAAATGAATTTTTAATTATCATTTTATTAAGTCTTGAAATAATTAAAAGTAGCGAGGCCTTTGTTGGGGATCCATAGGCGTATATATTTTTTTTATTTTCGATTTGTTTCATTATTTGAGAGTTTAGCTGTGATAGAGCTTTGTTAAAATCTTGAAACTTTTTTTTTATATCTATTTTCTTAAAAAATATTTTTTCTTTCCAAAGAAATTTTTTTATTTTTTTTGTTTTTATATTCTTAGATTTTTTTTGCAGTAACAATCGTAATGTTCCACCTTGAATATTATTAGTTGATATATCTAATATGCTAAATCCAATATCTTCGAGTACTTTTATTAAAGGGTTGGCATGGTGGTAATCAAGATGTTCATGATAAATAGTGTCAAATAAATTTTTTTCTATAACTTTTTTAAAATAACCAATTTCAAAACAGAAAAATGCATTTTGCTTTAGTATTTTAAAAACCGACTCAAATATTTCTTTAATATTTACAGTGTGTGCCAAAACATTATGACTTGTAATTAAATCAAATTTTCCAAATCTTTTTTGGATTTGATTTGCAATTTGTTTATTAAAAAAATTATTTAAGGTTTTTATTCCTTTGTTATTCGCAATAGTGCATGGTTTGTTGGCAGGATCAATACCAAGTACTTTCATATTGTTTTTTTTAAAAAAATTTAAACAAGTACCGTCATTTGATCCAATCTCTAAAATCGAAGAATTTTTTTTTAAACTACATTTTTTTATTACCCAATTTGAATAATCGAAGAAATGTTTTCTAAATGCTTTTGTAACCCCAGTTAAGTATGTATAATTTTTTGCATATAGTGTTTGTGGATTAACTGAAATAGATAATTGAAAATGATTGCACTTTTGACAATTCATTAAAGTTAATGGATATTTTTGACATTTTAATGACTTTTTAATACTTTTCTGTAAATCATTACCAAGAGGAATAAAACCAAAGTTGTGAATTAATTTAATTTTTTTTGCATTACATAACCGACAATAATTAATTTTTTTATAATTATTTGATCTTTTTTGCATGTTTCTTTATTGATTGTAAATTTTTAAAATCAATAAATTTTTTACGTACTGTGTCTTTTTCATAGATATTTTGGGCCCTTTTAATTTTGCTCGCAACTACCAACACCGTTTTTACAGGAAAATATGTTGCATGTAATTCCTTTGGAGGTGTAAAAACTAGGTCTCCTTTTTTTAGTTTAATATAAAATATTTTATTTTTATTAACAAAAAAATAATCCATTACACCCTCCAGGACGTACATGTAATGCCAATTTTTTTTATGATAATGATTTGATCTTATAGAATTTGAAAAACAAGTTATTATAGAAATATTATTTATTTTTTTATCAACCATTGAAATTATTGAGCCTCGAGAATCTTGGCTTAAAATAGTTTTTTTAATTTTTTTTGAGATATTTAAAAGCATTTATTTAATATTTAGTTTATTATTTAGTCTAAGTTTTTCAATAATCAATAAAATTAACATATATTATTTTAATTTAATTTGTATATTAAATTTACATTAATAATGAATTTAATAAATATAAAAATTTTTATCAGTTTAATAATTGCATTTTTGATTTTGGGTCCTTTCTTTCCAGATTTGATTGTTAGTTTATCGGCTTTAATATTTTTAGTTTATGTTGTTAGAAAAAAACAATTTTATTATTTTAATAATAAACCTTTAATTATTTTTTTTATTTTTTGCGTCTATTGTATTTTAGTTAGTATTTTTGTCGCAAAAGATAAAATGCTTAGTTTTGAAAGCTCTTTGTTTTATTTTAGAATTGGAGTGTTTGCCTGTTTGATTTGGTATTTAATTGATCAAAATAAAAAAATATTAACTTATTTTTATTATATTTTAGTTGTCTGTTTTGTAGTCTTAATTGTTGATGGCTATATTCAATTTTTTTCTGGTACTAATATTATAGGGCTTCCTAAATCAGGAGTGCGTATTTCATCTTTTTTTGGAGATGAGTTAATTTTGGGATCATATTTATCAAGATTATTTCCTTTATTATTTGCTTTATTTGTATTAAGAGAAAAAAAGCAACTAGAGCAATATTCTATGAGTATATTATTTATTTTACTTTGTGGCTTGATTTATATTTCAGGGGAAAGGGCCGCCTTCTTTCTTTTTATTTTGTCATATATATTTATTATGATTTTTTTAGAAAAATTTGCAAAATTCAAAATAATATTATCAGTTTTTTCTTTAATCTTAATTGTAGTGTTTACGTTTAATTTTAGAGATGTTAG
>Ga0169931_10001004_pt1 | contig 46724 bp, 36 predicted proteins | sample Kivu_15m_20L_FD_129675 | JGI IMG/M metagenome (GOLD analysis project Ga0169931, IMG submission 129675) | Freshwater microbial communities from Lake Kivu, Western Province, Rwanda to study Microbial Dark Matter (Phase II) - Kivu_15m_20L... | ecosystem: Environmental > Aquatic > Freshwater > Lake... | reverse complement strand
TCGGCACTGCGATCGCGGCAAGGATGCCGAGAACGAGCAACACGACGATCAGCTCGAGGAGCGTGAACGCCTTCTTGGTGCGGTTGATCATGATATGTCTCCTTGGGTTTCCCCGGTTGGGTGGCCGGAAGGTGCGGCCGTTGATCCCTTCCCTTAACCAGGCATCTGACCCGGAGAAGCCGTTCCGGTGCCCCGGAGCGTGATAGACATCGTCAGAAGGAGGGGATTCTGCTGCCCGGGTACCACGGCGAAAATACTCAACAGAATCACAACATGACAGGATGGCGGTTCCGCTGCGGAAAGCCTATCAGCTACTCGCCGAAGGGGTCCTGGTCGCTCTCGGCTGCGAGGATCTCGGCGAGCTCGGCGGCGAGGTCCTTGACCATGAGCTCCTGGGAGAGTTCACCGTGGGTAAAGGCGTCGGAGGAGTCGAGGAAGTGTGTCACGGGGCCACGAGGCAGCAGGAGCCGGGCATAGCCGGCGCCGCCCTCTAGCACGACCTCGACCATCGCACGACGGGACGGATGCGGGCACGGCCGCACCTGCACCGCGCCCTCACCGACGCACTCGTGCAGACCGCGCACCAGCAGGTCCCGGGCGAACACCCATTTCGTCGTTCCGTCCTGCGAGTCGACACCGAGCCAGACGGCGAGCGGGTCGAGCGAACGCGCCCCGAGCCGGACCCGGACCAACTCCTCGGAGTCACGCAACTCCAGGAGGCCTTTGAACGAGAGCACCAGGTGCAGATCGGGGTGGCCCATGAGCCTCACCGTGCAAACGTGTCAGGAGAGGTCCGGGGATGAGCGGGCCTATGTTGAGACGGTGTTGGCGGGTGCCGTGCGCAAACCCGACACCGGGCGCACTCGTATCCCGGTTGCCTCTCCTACTACCACGGACCTTCGTTCGCGGCGGCGTGGAGCCGCGCAAACGGGCTCAGCTATTCGCGGACTGCTGGAGGCGGGCGATCTCCTCGCGTGCCTCGGCGAGCTCCTTCTGCAACGACTTCACGACCGCGAAGATCGGACCCTCGAGGTGCGGACGGACGACTTCTACGATCTCGACGGCGAGATCCTCCGAGCAACCGTTACCGACGGTGGCGCGGACGGCGATGAGGGCCGCCTGGTTGGTGATGCGGGAACCACTGGACTCGGTCATCTTGATGCTCCTTGCTGTTCGGGTACCGATCGCTTCGATCGGTCTCCGGTGTCGCCGGAGCCACACCCACCGTCACCCGACGGCGACACCTGTCAAAGAGGGGGTTCGTGACCCCCGAGGTCCTCGAGCTCGGCTAGCAGCCGGCGCAGAGAGGACGCCTCCTCGCGCCAGATGGCGGCCTCCTCGAAGGCGAGCCTGCCTGCGCACTCTCGCATCGCGAGCACTGCAGCCTCGAGACGCTCCTTGACGTCCGAGACGGCGTCGAGGCCTTCGAGGGAGTCGGTACCCTCGCCGTCTTCCCTGGCGGCTGCATCGCTTATGACGTCCCGGATCGATTTGACGAGGCGAGTCGGTACTATGCCGTGCTCCTCGTTGTGGGCGACCTGGATCGCGCGGCGACGGTCGGTCTCCTCGATCGCCAGACGCATCGCCGGGGTCAGCGCATCGGCGTACAGCAGTACCTCGCCCTCGGGGTTGCGGGCAGCGCGACCGATCGTCTGGATGAGCGAGGTCGCCGAGCGCAGAAACCCCTGGGCGTCCGCGTCGAGCACGGCGACCAGTCCCACCTCGGGAAGGTCGAGCCCTTCGCGCAGCAGGTTCACCCCGACGACGACCTGCAACGCTCCCCGCCGGAGATCCCGCAGCGTCGCGATGCGTTCGACGGTGTCGACGTCGGAGTGCAGGTAACGGACACGCAGACCTTGGGTGGCGAGGAACTCGGTGAGCTGCTCGGCCTGCTTCTTGGTCAGGGTCGTCACCAGCGTCCGGTTCCCACGCCCGTCATGGTCACGGATCCGGGCGAGGAGGTCCTCGAGACGGTTCGCCTGCGGGAGCACCGTCACCTTCGGATCGACGAGACCGGTCGGCCGTATGACCTGATCGACGAAACCCGATTCACAGACCTCGGTCTCCCACGGCCCCGGGGTGGCCGAGAGCAGCAGCGCCCGCGGAACCATCGACCAGAACTCGTCGGCCTTTAAAGGGCGGTTGTCGAGCGCGGACGGGAGACGGAACCCGTACTCGACGAGCGTGGACTTACGGGAGCGGTCACCCTCGTACATCGCTGCGACCTGCGGCACGGTCACGTGCGACTCATCGACCACGAGGAGGAAATCTTCCGGGAAGAAGTCCAGCAGGCACGACGGGCGCTCGCCGGCGGCACGACGGTCGAAGTGCCGGGAGTAGTTCTCGATACCCCGGCAGAACCCCATCGTCTCGATAGACTCGATGTCCTCCTCGGTGCGCTGTCTCAGACGTTGCGCCTCGAGGAGGCGGCCGGCGACCTCGAACTCGGCGAGGCGTTCGGTGAGTTCACTGCGGATGTCGGCGAGCACCTCCTCTTTGAGGACCGGGTCGAAGACGTGGTGCGACGCCGGCGGCACCACCAGAACGGACGGTCGTTCCTTTACGTCACCCGAGAGCGGATCAATGACCGCGAGCGACTCGATCGTGTCACCGAAGAACTCGATCCGGTACGCGTCCTCGCCGGAGACGGGGACCACGTCGAGAACGTCGCCGCGCACCCGGATCCGACCACGCTCTAGCACCATGTCGTTGCGGGCGTACTCCATGCCGACGAGATGGCGTACGACCTCGTCGCGGTCACGCTGCTCACCGACGCCGACCGCGAGTAGTCGGCGTCGGTATTCCTCGGGGCGGCCGAGGCCGTAGATCGCCGACACCGACGCGACCACCACCACGTCCCGGCGGGTGAGGAGGTTCACCGTGACCTCGTGGCGGAGACGCTCGATCTCACTATCGACCGCGGAGTCCTTCTCGATGAAAGTGTCTGAGGACGGGACGTAGGCCTCCGGTCGGTAGTACGCGAAGTGGGAGATGAAGAACCCCACGTACGCGTCGGGCAGGAGCTCGCGGAGCTCGCTGGCCAATTGGGCTGCGAGCACCTTGTTCGGGGCGAGCACCAGGGTGGGCCGGTTCATCGCCTCGATGACCCACGCCGTGCTCGCCGACTTACCCGTACCGGTCGCGCCGGCGAGGGTCACCGCCGTGTCACCGCGACCGAAACGCTCGAGCACCCCGCGGATCGCCCCCGGTTGGTCGCCCGACGGCACAAACGGGGCGCGCACCGTGAATAGAGGATGGGTGTCAGACACCCCGGTGACCGTGAGCCCACGGCAGGAGACCGCAACCTTCCCCGCGAACGGGGTAACCGAAGCCGGGTATGGCGCTCGTTGCCACCTTCCCGACAGGGTACACAATCCACGCCATGCCTTTGCGAAGCCGCCGAGTCCGACAGCGGCTACTGCCCACCCTACTCGGCGCACTCCTCGGTCTCATGACGCTACTCGTGCCGGCGGGATCGATCCATGCGCACGGGACCGGAACGCCGACCCCTACCGACGGGGAGATCCTACGCGGCACACCCGAACGCATCCTCCTCGAACTCCCCGGCGACGCGCCGGTCGTCCTCGAACTGCGCAACGCCGACGGGGACCCGATCGCGTTCACCGGTGAGATCGAACGCGCCCCGGGCGTGGTGCGGGCCCTCCCGCCAGTCCTCGAGTACGGCACCTACATCCTCGAATGGAAATCCGCGGACGGTGACGGGTGGAGCACCTTCAGCGTCGGGAAACCCGATGCCACCATCTCCGGCGTCGGGAAGGACCCCCGACCACTGCCCTTGAGCGGTACAGGGATCCTCCTGCTCCTGCTCGGAGTCGCCGCAGCGCGCGCCGCGCAGCGCGGCGCGGACAGCAACAACGCACGAACAGCCGTCGGCTGGAGCCTCGCGGGCATCGGCGTCGTCGCCGGGTGCGCGCTCCTCGCGCCACCGAAGAGCGTCGAGAGCGCGGTGACTTTCCTGCTCCTAGCCACCGGGGGTGTCGGGGCCGCGCTCCTGGTGGCCGGCAGCGCACGACGCGCCCCGCATCCGGACGCGGCAGGGACGAGAACGCGACACATCCCGGTCCTGACCGGGCTCGCACTCCTGCCCGCGTACGTCGTCGCCGGGATCGTGCGCAACTGGTACTCGCCCCCGTTCTCGCCAGGATCGCTGCTCGCGACCGGCGGGCTCGTGCTCCTGCTCACCCTCGTCCTCCCGGTGACCCTCACCGGTTTGCTCGCAGAGCGCCGCGGCGCGCAACGACCCGCGACCCCGGGACTGCTGGCACTCGCCGCTTTTCTCCTCATCGGTGGGGTGGCGAGCACCTTCGAGGTCGAGACCCGCATCAACACCCTCGACGAGGAGACCCGTCCGGCGGCGAGCTGCCTCTCCGGCACGAACCGTTTGCAGATCCAGCGCTGCCTCGACGCGTCCCTGGTGGCGACCGCGCGAGGGGAGAGCGTCGGCGTCGCGCTCGACACCCTCAAGAGACTACTCGGCGCCGAGAGCCGTGCGCGCTTCTTCTGCCACGAGGCGTCACACGCCATCGGCCGCGAGAGCCTGCGCATCAACGGCAATCTCGCCGACGCGTTCCGTGACGGCTACGACGTCTGCGACTTCGGATACTACCACGGCATAGTCGAAGGCGCCGCCGGCGGGTTCGACGACCAGACGTTCCTCGACACCGTCCCCACCCTCTGCGAGGAGTTCGCGAGCGCCGAAGAGCTGTTCTACATGCAGTGCAACCACGGCATCGGGCACGCCGCGGCACGCCGTACCAACAACGACATGGTGCGCTCCCTGGCGTTCTGCGACGCCCTGGAACTGAACCCGAACCTCACCGGGGAACGTCTCCGCATCGCCGCGAACGGGTGCGGCACCGGGGTGACCATGGAGTGGTTCGCCACAGCGACCGCCGACCCGAACGCCGCCGTCACCCCGAAGGTGAGCCGGCCCCGGGACGTCTGTTTGAGCATCCCGGAGCGCTGGGTGCCTGAGTGCATCGAGTACGTCGGGAACACCCTCGACGCCTCCGCTCCGGTCGAGAGCCTCCGAGAGCTCGGCTCGTGGTGCGCGACCACCGGGCACGCCGAACCCTGCTACCGCGGGATCGCCCGCGCCGCGGCCGGTGTCGGCATCCCGGCACGCGACGCGATCTCGGTGTGCGACGCAGCCGGCACCGAAGGGGCCCGCGACGAATGCGTCCGCTTCTACATCGCCGCAGTAGCCACCACCATCGATTACGACGTCAGCGCCGTCGAACGCATCTGCCGCGAGCTCCCTGACGCCGACCGCGACGGTCCGACGTCACTCTGTGAGCGGGTCCGCATCGCCGTCGTCGAAGTCCTCGCCGCCGGCGACGGCAAGTAGCGACCGACCGGCCGAGACACTGAAGGGATCCTCCCGGGGGTCCCTACCTGGTGGCGCGGCAGCGGGTCAGCGGGAGCGTTTGCGCTGCGCTGCAAGGTACCCGACACCGAAGATCGTCGCTGCGGCACCGAGACCGAAGAAGAAGGTGTTCCCCACCAACACGCCGCATACGATGCCGACCGCGCCGAGGAACAGACCGAAGTAACCGTAACTTGATGGAGTTGCATTGGGGTTTGCCACAAAGGCCACTGTCACCGGGTTGCGCCAGAACGCAGGTATCGTCGGAGCGGTGCGGGGAAGCGGGTCTCAGAGGCCCGGGGCGAGATGCGCCCACTGGGCGTGCGGGGCGAGCACCCGACAGCGGGCCGCTTCGAGTACATCCTTGAGCTCAGCGGTGCTGCAGCCTGCATCCCTGGCGAGGTCCTTGAGCGTACGGGCATCACCCTCGGCGTCGGCGCCGGACGAGGTTTCCCCGGCACGCTGACCGAACGCGGTACGGGCCCACTGACGGTCACCGAGGGCCACGGCCAACAGCGCCTCGAAGCTCGCTTCCTCGTCACGGGCGTCGGGCTCGGGTGCCTCCACCGTCGGGACGGGCACACCCCAGTGCGGGGCGTCATCCTCGGTCTCGAGGATCTGCAACGGGAGATCGGGACGGGACTCTAGACGCACCTCGTCGAAGTGCTCGAGGGCGGCGGTGATGCCGTCCTTGGAGAGACGACGGCGGACCTCGTCGGCGAGAGCCGTAGCGGTGAGGTTCGAACCCGCCTCGGTCTCGAGGATCTTCTCGCGCACCTGGGCGGTGAGACGTTCGGAGACCAGGGTTTTGAGCTCGTTCGACGTCGGGGCGCGATGCGCGGCGGCCTGGAACTCGTCGACGACGGCACCGATGACGCCGAGGACGGCGTAACGACCGTGGCTGATGGTCTGCCCGTTCGCCGAACGGCGGACCGCTGAGCGGAACCAGTTCTGACGGGCGCGGATGAACGCGCCACAGCTGCCGCCACCGTCCTTGGGTTCGAACTCGAGGAGCTGCTCGATGAGCCAGAGACGTGCCTCGGCGAGGAACTCCTCGCGGCGATCCAGCGACGCCTCGGAGCCGCCGGTGGCGTGCGCGGCGACCGTTCCTGCCCATGCGCCGAACACGTCGGCCTGGAGACGCTCGAAACGAGACGACCGCAGACCCTCGACAAGGCCGCGACGGGACAACTCGAGCGCCTCGTCGGAGAGCGGATCGAGACGCGAGAGCTCGATGGTCACCTCGAGCGCGTTCGAGCGACGGCGGGCCGCCGCGCTCTTCTCACGTCGTGTATGGGTCACGTCGTCCATGGTGGACGGCGAGCAGGCAGCGGCATATCGGCACTCGCGGACGGCTCCGGCACCCACGGGGACCGGGTTCCTAGGGTCGCGTGACCTGGCTCCCGGTGGACGGGCTCGTTGACGGCCGACCCGGCACCCGGAACGGTTAACGCCGTGACGTCCGGAGCGAGCACCCCGCAGCCCCTACGGGAGATCCTCCACGAGATCCGCACCCCGCTCGCCGCGCTCGCGGCGATGTCGGCGAGCGTCGAGGAGTCCGCCCGGGGAACCTACCTCTCTGTCCTCGAACACCTCGCCGGGATCCTCCACCGGGGGCTGTCCTGCCACGAGCCTGCCTGCGTCGACGTCGACGACCGGGTCGACCTCGGGAAAGCCGTCGAGGATGCCGTACGCCTAGTGAGAGCCGCGAGCCGCGACGACGCGTTCCGCGTCCAGATCGACGGGAACCTCAACGTGCGCGGCGACCGGGTCCTTCTCACCCAGATTATGGTGAACCTCCTGGCGAACGCCGTACGCCACTCCCCCAGCGGCGAACCCGTCGAGATACGCGCCTACCGCCGCGACGACTCGGTCACCGTCGAGGTCAAGGACCGCGGGAACGGCGTACCGTCCGCGCTCAAGGACCGCGTCTTCGAGAACGGCACCAGCTTCGGGGAGCACGGCGGCGACGGCATCGGGCTCGCCCTCTCGAGGCGGCTAGCCGAACAGATGAGCGGGACACTCCGCCTCGTCGACCACGCCGACACCGACACCCCGGGTGCCGTGTTCAGCCTCGCACTGCCCGCCGCTTGAACCGCCGCGGATTCGCTCGATCCGCTAGATCGCCACGACGTCGGCGGACCTCCCGGGGACCCCTCACCGGTATCCTCATGAACCTGCCCCGGAAATGCGAAGAACCGGCCCACCCCTTGCGGGATGGGCCGGTTTCGATGGCTGGCTCGAGGCCTGCTACTTCTTAGACGAGTCCTTGAGGACACCGTTCCAGAAGCGCTGGCGCTCGGCGCCTTGACGGATGAGGTCGATGCGGTGCTGGCGATCCAGCACGGCGTAGAGCCTGACACAGACGTCGCGGACCGCCTCGAGGGCGGCCACGTCGGCCTTGTAGAAGGCCCAGAACACCGTGGAGTGCTCCGTCGACGCTTCGTCTTTGCCCTTCTTGAGCTCCTCCTCGTAGCGGTCCACATCGGCGACGATCGCCTTGAGACGTGCGAGAGGGCGCTTCTCGAGACGAGCGTGCAGATCCACGAGAGGGACCTTCACGTACTCGCCGTTGAGGTAGGGCAGACCCCACTGGAGGTCGTTACCGGCCTCGTAGAGGCCGATCATGCGCTCGATACCGCGGGGCGTGCAGAGCACGCGGCCCACGTCGTCGAGGTCGTCTTCCCACCATTCGATGAACGGGGTAGCGACGTCCTCGCCGTACTTGGACTTCAAGTACGGTCCGAACGCGATGTTCTCGGCGTCGATCTCGATGCTGAGGGCGAAACGGCTGGCCTGCGCCAGGTCGTTCTTGCCCACATCGAGCTTGAAGCCCGCGACTTCTCGCGGGTTGTTCAGGGCGATGGTGCACACGATGTTGGTCTTCTGACCACCGATCGTGCGCTCCTGGATCGGCTCCATGATAGCGTTTTGGAGCCGGCGATCGCCGCGACAGATCTCGTCGACCAACCACACCCAGGGTTCTGGGCATGCGAACTTCTCCGCCGGGATCAGGTCGAGCGTCTTGCCGTCCTTCGACGGGAAGGGCACGTTGAGGTCCTCCGGGCTCAGCACTGAGGCCGAGTCGTAGTAGTACTTCACACCCATCTCGGCGAGGATCGCCTTGACGCTCGCGGTCTTACCGATGCCGGGCCTACCTTGAAGGTAGATGTTTTGCCCGTACTTCACGGCGAACTCGATGGCCTTGCGGATGACGTTGGGTATCGTCTCGCGGTTCACGGTGCCGAGGGCAGCCGCGATCCGATCGAGGACGTTCTTGGTCACGTCTTCGCCGGCCCGTGAGACGAGCTGGCGGCGGACGCCGCTCACGATCGGCAGGGCGTAGTGTCCCGGGAACCCTTCGAGAAGGGCTCGGATCGTGAACGCGAGCACGCGCGGGTTTAAAACCTCGCGGATTTCCGCGTCCAAGGTGTCGTAGGTGGAGAAGACCTTGGTCAGGTCGACTTCCGCGAACTCCTCGGCGAGCGCTCGGCGCCACGGGGTGGACTTGGCGTCCAGCACTGCGGCGGCGAAACGGTCGGCCTGACTGAAGTCGAGACCGGCCATGCGCCCGTAGTTAGACCCTTGCGGGTTGTCCGCAGCGACGACGCCCACGAGGTTCGGGATTTCGTTCCCGCACAACGTGCCTTCCTGGAGGATTTCCATGAGGGTGTTGGCGAGACCGGTGTCGGCGCGACCGATCTCATCGATGAAGATGAGCTTGGGCTTGTCGCTGACGAACCGTCCGTAGATGAGCGGTCGCATGACCTGCATGGCCATCTCGTCCGACCACGCGGTGAAGGGAACCTGGAGGTTCTCCACGCTCAGGTTGGCGGCGTTGATGACGATCACGTCGTAGCCGAGGGCTTCGCCGACGTCTTTGAGAAAGCTCGTCTTGCCGATACCGGCCGAGCCCACCAGGTAGAAGCGCTGGCCGGTGAGAGCCTGCACGAAAGCACGCACGATCGGGAGCTTCATGTACTCGGAAGCTTCCGGTGCGGACTTGTACGTGGCGTTCGGCTGAAAGCCGGCGACGTACTCCTCCATGGCAGTGCGAACACGCGAGAGCGTGTCCTGCAGATTCACGGTGCCGTGCGAAACGGCGTTACCGCTCGGCGCGGTGTTTTTGGTGTTTTGGGAAGCAGCCACTTTCGTGACCTCCTCTGTGTTAGTGAGGCCGGATACGCGGCGTGCTGGTCCCTGCGGACCATCACGCTTGGCGTAACTGGTCCTCGGTGGTTGAGAATGACAGACCAGACCGTCGCGGCTCGCGGCAGGATCGCAAGACGAGGACGTCGGTCCGGGATGAGCGCCCGGGCGCAATCGCCGGCAGGGACCGGTCTGGTCCCGGGAAAACCCCCACAAAAGGGAACACCCCGGCTTTCGCCGGGGTGCCCACCACGGGGGAACCGTGGAATTTCAGGGGGAGTGAGATCACTCGTTCTCGAGATCGACCTCGCGGCATAGCATGCCCGCATCCTGCGCCCAGGTGTCACCACCGGGGGTCACGAGCCAGATCCACTTATCGGGATCGGTCGGTTGGATGTGCGGCGCGTAGCCGTCGGTGATGACCAAGACGAAGTCCTGATCATCCTCGAGCGTCGCTACGTGGTCGTCGATGATCTGGAAGCTGGTGCCGCCACCGCCACGGAGACCTTCCCCGGGGACGAACGGCCAGACCTCGCCGTCGAAGCTGTTCCACTGGATCTCGATGTTCTCGAGCTCTCCGATGAGCGCCACGACCTTGTCGAGGAACGCCTGCGACATCGATCCGGAAGCGTCGATGTAGACGCTGCCGTGCTTTCGGGGCTCACGCCCGTTGGCAGCGACACGCGGATCGAAGGGAAGCTTCTTGTTGTACCGCCAGCGTTTGCCGGCGGCCATACGAGAAGCCATCGAATCGGCGGTCCACTTCTCCCACAGATCTGTCTTGCGACTGGTGGTCGTCTCGCCTCGCAGCGAACCGGCACCGACATCGCCCCACATCTTCGAGGCTTCAGGCGAGGCATCGACCCAGTTCAGGATCTCTTCCTTCGCGCCCTTGCGGCCGTTCTTGGCGGCCTGGACCGACTGGCCCAGAACCTTCTCCATGAACTTACCGACCTCGGTCGGGTCGAGCGGGGCCGGGTTGTTTCCCTGGCCCTCGCCGTGATCACCTGCGTGCACGCAGCCGCCCTGACCTTCGCCGGGCTGCTGACCGCGTCCATACGGAGGGATCTCCTTCGGGCACTGCTCGAGGTACGAGAAGCAACCGAGGTCGGTCTCGAAGAACTGCTCCTTCGACACGACCGGCAGGTTCGCCGTCTGCATGGCCTTGCGCCAACGCGAATACACCGACTCGGGGTCGACGATCGCGACCTTGCCGTCCACCGAGATGAGCGGCAGACCCAGGTGCTTGGTGATGCGGTGGTTGATGCACGCCTCCGTGGACGTGACCCAGTTCTGATTCTGCATCAGAGCCGGATCGACGTAGAGGTGGACGAGCAGCAGGTGGTAGGCCTCGTGCGTGAGCGCGAAGACCGCCTGATCTGGACCGATCTTGATGGCGAAATCAGGGTTCACCATCAGCATCGGGTTCCCGTCACCGGTGAGCTTCACCGCGAACGTCGGAATGGTCCGAGTCCACGCGAAGTGGCAGAGACCGACGACGATCGAGGTGATCACCGACGGGCCGAGACCCACCTTGCGGCGTGCCTTGATGAGGATCTCCTGAGCCTGCTCGATGATCTCCGCTTCAATGGGGATCTCCTCGAGGAGGCGCTTCTTCTCCAACTTCGGGTCCATAGCGGGACTCCTTCTCCGGCTCGCGCCGGGGTTTATGGAATTGAACGTCCACAACTGTCGGGGCCCGCGCCAGACGGACAAACAGCCCGGGCGGCTTGAGGCGACCCGTCAGACACGTGCGGACGGGCGGTTGCCAGCACCGACGAGGCGACCACAGTCAGAGGAGCCGCCCGGAACAGGGAAACCCCCGAAAAACCCGGACCGGCACCCGAACAGCCACACAAACCACACGCCCCTGGAAACAGGACGAACGAGAAGAGGAGCCCATCATGGCAAACCGATTCCGCGAAGACGTCGAGGCCGCCATGGCGCACCTCGACAACCACGACGAACTCACCAAGGAGCGCACGTGGTACCGCAACGGACCACGCGGCAGCCTCCACTCACGGCAGGGCTGCTACAAGTGCGAGACCTGGGGCAACACGAAAATCACCCTCAACGTCGTTGCCGCAGCGAAGAAGCGCTGCTGCGTAAGCTGCTGCGACGTCGACGAGTTGATCACGAACGCCGCCGCCCGCGGCTACACCAAGGCGAACTCCGCAGCGAGGTCACTCAACCTCGCCGAAGCGGATCTGGCGAAAGCGGGCACCGACGGCATCGGTGTGGCCATCAGCCACATCGAGAGCGCCGCGGACGTCCTCGCGGGACTCACCGAGAGCGAGAAAGACCTCGTCACGAGGTCCTTCGAAGCGACCAGCGAACGACTGAAGGTGCTCCGCACCCAGGCGATCGCCGCCGCCGGAACTCTCCGCGAAGGGGCCATCACCTGGGCCGCCAGCGCCCTCTCACGACGCGTAGTGCTACGAGACGAGAGCAACATCCCCGGCATCGAACCCACCGACCTCCTCGTCTTCGGACCGAACCGGTCGAAGACGTCGCAGTTCGAGTTCCTACTCGGACGGATCTACCTCCGGTGGAACCGCTACCGGGTCGAGGACAAAACGAAAGCCGACCAAGCGGCACTCACGCTGCTCGAAGACGCGGTCATGACCGACCCCAAGCAACTCGACTTCCCGGTCGAGACGCCCGGCGGAAACGTGACCCTGCTCGCATGGTCGATGACCGCGTGGCGCAACGAACTGCAGAAGCGACTCACCGAGCGTCTCATCCCCCTCTGGGAGATGAACTACTCGCACCTCGCCGCGCAGACGAGCACCAAACTCATCGGCATCCACGGGGATATCTCCCGCGACGAGACACGATCCCTGCTCGCCGCCCATCCGGGCGTGACACGCGGGGGAACCCGACTCGCACTCGTACCCGAGGTCGTCGCGGCCTTCATTCAGGCCAACGAGAAGCGCTGGACGACCGACACCGTCGAGATCGTCGAGGGCTGCGAACCTGACCTCCTCGAAACGGTGGCTGCCCTCTGGGATCCCCTTACCCGTGAGAGCGAGTTCAAGCAACTCGAGGCCGCACTCCACGCCGCATCCGCGGTATAGGAACGGAGCCCGCAAAACCACGAACGCCGCCTCGCAAGAGGCGGCGTTCCTGCGTTCAGGGGCAGCACGACCCGAGAGCGGACCTCCCGGTGGGATCCCGCGACACGAGGACCGTCGAGACGATGAGCGTCACCCGACCGAACGACGTACCCCACACCCCCGGGGTGTACGAGTTCTCCGACGGCACCGGACGGGTGCTCTACGTCGGGAAGGCCAAGGACCTCGCGAACCGACTCGCGAGCTACTTCCCCGCGAACAGCACCGACCTCCACCCGAGAACCCGGCGCATGCTCGGCAACGCCGTCGACGTGCGCTGGGTGATCTGCGCGAGCGAAACGGAGGCGCTCGTCCTCGAACGCGAATGGGTGCACGCGAAACAGCCACCGTACAACGTGCGGCTACGCGCCGGCAGCGGGTACGGAGGCATCGCCGTCAGCCGAGACCCGGTCCCGAGGCTCATGGCGTGGCGCGGACGACGCCCGGCGAACACCGAGACGTTCGGCCCGTACCCGGGCACCTCCACCCGCGACCTCCTCGACGCACTGATGACCCTCTTCGGCGTGCGCACCTGCGACGAGAGCACGTACCAGAAGGCCGCGAAGACGAACCGAGCATGCCTTCTCGGCGAGACCGGGAAATGCCTCGCCCCATGCGTGGGACGCGTCACCGCGAGCGCCCACCGGGACGCGGCAACCGAACTCAAGAAGAACCTCGAACGACCCGACATGGCGCTCGCCGAGACGCTCCAGACCGAGATGCAGACGTTCGCCGAAGCGCTGAACTACGAAGCGGCGGCACGGCGCCGCGACCAAATCGAGGCGTTCGCCACCCTCGGACGCCGCCAGAGGGTCGCCACCGACAGCACCGACATCGACACCATCGCCATCGCCCGCAGCGGGGAACGCGTCGCGGTCGCGCTCGTCGGAGTAACCGGTGGAATCGTCACCGAAGTCGAGCAGTGGGCAGCCGTCGACGACCCCGAGCTCCCCGACACCGAGCTCCTGGCGACCGTCCTCGCCCTCCTCCCGCAGCGCGGCACCAACAGGGCGCTCCTGGCCGAGCACACCGTAGACGGAACCCGCACCCCGCGAGGGGAGACCGAACGGGCCGTCCTGGCGTTCACCAAGACCCAAGCCGAGGAATCCCTGGTCAGTACCTCGCTACGCCGCGACGACCCGGCGGAAATCGCCGCCGCCTCGGTCGGTCTCGCCGGGATACTCGACGTCGACGGGCCGATACGACGGATCGAGTGCACCGACATCTCCCACACCAACGGACGCCACACCGTCGGCTCGGTCGTCGTCCTCGTCGACGGCGCGCCGAGAAAAGACCTGTACCGCCGGTTGAACCTCGGCGAACTCGGCGGTGACGACTACACCGCGACCAGGACCCTCGTACATCGCCGACTCCGGCCGAACGGCATGGGTCACGACGCGCTCCCCGACCTCCTCCTCATCGACGGCGGTCCCGGCCAGGTGCAGGCCGCCCTCGAAGGCCGGGCTGCAGCCGCAGCGGACGCGCTCGCGGCTGACGTCGCCGCCTGGGACCCGGCCGGGGTGTCGATCATGGGGTTGGCGAAACGCTTCGAGGATCTCTGGCCGGAAGGCGCGAGCGTCCCCGTCAGACTCGAAGCGAACTCCGCGCTCCTGCTGCTCCTTCGACACGCCCGGGACGAGGCCCACCGGCATGCCCTCGGAGGGAACCGCCGACAGCGAGAACGGGTCGCCGTCCGCAGCGGCATCGAGGACATCCACGGTCTCGGTGAGACGCGTCGGCGGGCCCTCCTGGCGAGGTTCGGCACCCTCGACGCCCTCGCCGGCGCACCCATCGAGGAGATCCTGGCGGTCCCCGGTATCGGGCCGGCGCTCGCCCAGCGCATCCGGGCTGCGTTCACAGGGGAAGCGAGTTCGGCCTCTATGACACCCGAAGACACCCCTCCACAGTCGAACACATGAACGAACAGTCGAAATGGTATCGAGCACGACCGCAGCACTCTCCTGACACCACCGACGACGAGAGAACCGGGAACGGGGTCATCATCGGCGTCGTCGTCGGCGTGATCATCCTGCTCGCCGGGGTGCTGGGCGTCAGCCTGCTCACCAGCACCGAGAGCACCGTCGACGACGCGGTCGGCGGGGAGGGCCTCGAAAAGAGCGTCGTGACGAGCATCCCGGTACCGCCAATTCCTCCTATCGAGATCCCGGAACCCGAGGAGATCGACCCGGAACTCGCCGCCTGGAACGAGGAGAACGGACCGAAGATCGGCAGGCTCTACGCCATCCTCCTCTCGCCGCCGGTGCGCAACATCACCCTGCTGCGCTTCCGCTGCAAGCAGATGGGCGAAGCCGTAGAAGATCTGATCAACGTGCCAAAACCTCCGAATCAGGAGGTCGCCGAGGCCTTCGACATGTGGGTCATTGCGGTCCGCGACGCCGTCACTTTTTGCCTGGAAGGATCTCTTGACCTCCCCGACAACGAGGCACTCCCGATCGCCGGGTCGACCATCGGGTCCACCAGCCTGTTCTGGGAGAACTTCAACAGGGAGATGGCCAAGCGTGTCGACCTCACGGGCGCACCCCCTGGCGTCAGCCCCGAGCTCCCCTGACCGGGGAGCACCCTCGGTGGTACCGTAGGGCGGTCCCGCGCGCCGCGTAGTACCTTGACCCTCCGGGTCGAGGCACGACAGTTCCCCTCAATGAGAGAACGCATCTACTACTTCTGGCTGAGATTCCGCTGGTTCATCGTTTCCGGAGCACTCGTCGTCACGATAGGGGCCGGCGCACTCAGCAGCACCGTCCTCGAGAACGGTGAGAAGAGCCCCACGACGAGCGTTCCCACCGACACCCCTGAAGCGGTCGTCGTCGTCGCCGACGGTGAGAGCGCCCTCGCCTCCTGCGACGGTATCGAGAAACCCGAGGAACTCTTCGCATGCCGGGTCGCGCTCGGCGCACGCACACCGATCGTCCTCGACGCTGCGGGCGCCGGGTTCCTCGTCAACGGATCATGGCAGGGAACCGCTGGAACCACGCCGATCGAGATCGACGGGGCGACCGACCTGGCTAACCTGTCCGCAGGCCTCACCGCCGACCTAGACAACGACGGTTTCCCCGAACACGTCCTCTCCGTCGGCAAGGGTGCCACCCTCGTCGTCCTCTCGAAGAAGCCCGGCGGAGGTCTCACCGACACCACGAAAATTCGCGGACTTGACTCGCTACCGGACGTGAACCTAATCCTCCCCATCGATGCGGACAAGGACGGCTGGCTCGACCTTCTCGTGAGCAGCACCCGCACACCCGACGGGGACGGTCAGAAATCGACGACCGGACGCACCCTGCGGGGCGTCGACATCATCTTCAACCGCGGATGGGAGGCCCCGGGCACCTTCGATCTCAGCAAAGCCGTCCGCATCTCTCCAACCGCGAACGGTACACGGGGTCCTGGGCGGCTGTATTTCAAAGCCGAACACCTCGTCGACGGGTACGTCGGAGACATCGACGGGGACGGCGAACTCGACATCGCACTCGTCGACCGGCGCGGCGCGGCGGCTATACACTGGGGCACCGAGAGCCCGAACTGGGGCGAGGTCCTTCCCCTGGAGTTCCTGGTCCCGATCGGGGTCACCGGTCTTGATGGCGGCGACATAGACGGTGACGGCGACATCGACCTCGCCGCCAGTTACGACGTGTCCCTCGGTAGCGCCTTCGGTAACGTGTGCCCGGCGCATCTCAACGGTAGACCCTGCACGCTCGCCCCCGGCATGAGCCTCTACGGCGGTGTCGCCGTCCTCACACAGGGCCCGGCGCGAACCTTCACTATGAGCGGCGAGCTCTCACTGAAGGACCTCCGCAACGCCAGCGACGTCGTTCTCGCCGACATCGACGGTGACCGCGCGAACGACATCGTCGTATCCCGGGAGACCATCGACGGGGAGGGTGACGTCACCGTGTACCGCTCGAATAGTGCTGACAAGACACCCACCGGGTTCCGTCCCGGCGAGAGCATCGGGACTGGTGCCGTGAGTTCGATTCGCGCCGTTGACCTCGACGGGAACGGCATGCTCGACATCGCGATGACCGGGCGCGGCGAGGCAAAGGCGCAACTCTGGAACAACAGCAACCCGGCCAGGCGTTTCCTGCACCTCGATCTGCGAGGCGCCGGCGGCTTCGAGACCGTCGGGACCGCCCGGAGCGCCGTCGGTGTGCAGATAACCGTCACCGACGTCGACAACCAAACCGTGAACCTGACCAGCGACGCCGACCACGTCAGCGAAGGCGTCCTTCTCTCCCTGCCGCTCGCCAGCGGTGCGTGGGCCGGCACCGAGGCCATCCCGCGCATCGAGATCACCTTCCCGCTAACCGGGCGGAGCGTGACTCTCACTAACGTCGCCACCCGAGAACGCCGCACAGTCGACGAACCCGCGAAGTGACCTGGTAAACCGGGCAGGGAGACGCGTACGGGAAGCGCGGCCCGATCCGGGCCTGCGACATTAGGGCGTGTGCCACTATTCAGCCGTGACCGCCTGACCACGTACCCCTAGGGGGTGCAGTGAGCGTCCTGGTAGGGGAAGACGACTCGTGCGTAGGTCGAGTCCATTCGCTGCCGTAGCGGGGAGAATCGATCTCTCAACTACTGCGCCGCATCGCCGGTCTCATAACACCTCGAATCGTGTGGGGTATGATCCCCGCTCGCTGGTAGTCTACCTACCAGTGTCAGATCACCCAGAGCCTATATATAACCCAGATGATGAAAGACCACTGCACCACGGACAGCAAACGCTCAACTACTCGCGCCCGTCTCTCAACTTGAGTGCCCTCCCCAGGGCGACCTGTCCACCGGGTAAGGGCGCGGTGGATGAGAATAGCGCACGGCAGCACCAGCCCGATCGCGCGTTCCGTTACAACGCGCTCCAGGGATGACAGCGCTATCCCGCCTGTCCCGTATATAAAGAGTTGCAACCACAGGGCGTCCCAATGAAGTTCCTGGTGGACGACTCTATTGAGCCGCCGAGCGATCCGCAAACAAGGACCATCTTTAGCGGTGCCGGCGAGTTCGTCGCGGCGGATCTTGATCTCCTGAAGGCGGGCGGCGCTTCGCTCGAGCTCCTCGAGTGCGACCTCGCGCTGATTCTGGGAGAGCGCCTCGCCGCGGGCGATGTCACGCTCGAGCGAAGCGATCTCCTCGCGGAGGCCCTCCAGATCGGCCGCCGTGGCCGAATCTGCTCTGCCGCCCCAGAAGATTGCGCCCGTCACGAGCGACGCCAGAAACAGGGGTCCCCCGACGGGGAACCACGACGGTGCAATGCCTACAGGGATCCAGCTCACCTGGGAGTAAGCAACCACCCATGTCAAGAAGAACAACAGATAGATGCCATCCCACGCTTTTATAGGTGAAGAGATTAAACGTCGCATGCTTATAGTCTCGGCCCTTGTACGGGCCCCCATGCGGGCCCGCCTACCACCTCAGGGGCGTTTGCTCCCTGGGAACGCGAGAGCCCCGGACCTCACCGGTCAGGAAGACCTGGCGAAACCCCAGCGGAACCCGGACCCCATGACTGGGCCCGGGTCACCGATCAGAGGTAACCGTAGTGGGCGTAGTAACCGTAGTGGGCGTAGTAACCGTAGTGGTTGTAGTACCCGTAGTGGTTGTAGTACCCGTAGTGGTTGTAGTACCCGTAGTGGTTGTAGTACCCGTAGTGGTTGTAGTACCCGTAGTGGTTGTAGTACGCGTAGTGGTTGTAGTACGCGTAGTGGTTGTAGTACGCGTAGTGGTTGTAGTACGAGTAGTGGTTGTACACCGCTGATGCGGAGGAGAGCGCGGAGTCGCCTGCGGCGTTGGTGGCCTTCACGTAGCAGTAGTAGTTGGTGTTCACCGTGAACGGATTGGCGGTCGTCGAGATCGGCGAGCTGGCACCCGAGTAGGTCTTCACCGTGGAACCGCCGAGGGTGGTCGAGCAGGTCGCCGTGTAACCGGTGATCGCCGAGCCGCCGTTGGACGGGGCGGTGAAGTTGATCGAGCTCGTACCCGTCGTGACAGCGGTCGGCGTACCCGGCTTGGTGTACGGGGTGACGACCGCGATGTTGGAGGACGCTCCGACATCGGTGTCGTTGTACGCGGCGACGGAGTACGAGTAACCCGTACCGTTGACGATCGCGGATCCCAACTCCTCACCGGAGACCAGACGGGAGAGGGTCGACGAGCTCACGTTCGTGACGACCTCCCAGACCATGCTCGAGCTGTTGAGGCGACGGATCTGGTACCCGGTGACCGGTGAGGACGCGCTCGGCGTCACCGCCGTCCAGGTCTTCCTGATCGCCTGGCCGCCCGGGCAGGCGAGCGGGGTCGAGTTGTCCGTGCAGGCAACCGCGGTCAACGTCGGAGCGGCCACCGGCGGCTGGTACGGGGTGACACCCGACGACGCTGCCGACGCGGAATCGCCGAGGGCGTTCGTCGCGATGACCTGGAAGTAGTAGGTGGTGCCGTTGCTGAGACCGGTCCACGGGTAGGACTTTGCAGTGATCTGCGCCGACGACGGGGTGTTAGTAGAGCAGCCCGAGGTCATGGCGGCGTTCGTGCACGCCTTGATCGTCACACCGGTGATTGGTTGATCCGCGGTTCCCGGATAGGTGTTACCGGTACCCCAGTTCCACGTCACAGTCGACGTGCCGTTACCTTGTGAACCGGCGACGCTCTCCGGAGCGACAGCCGGCTTGATCGGGGTGGCGTCGACCTTTGTGCTCCAGTCCGAGCGCAGATCGTACTCGCCGACCGTGCGGACCTGGACCGAGTAGGAGGTGCCGTTGGTGAGCGAGGTGAACTGGTGCGGCGAGGTCGCGGCGATCGCCGAACCCCACGTACCAGCGGTCTGCAGACGGATCTCGTACCCGGTCACCGGGGCCTCGGCGGTGTTGGCCTCCGGGGTCCAGGTGCAGTCGAGACGTCCGCTCTCACCGGGGACGCACGCAAGACCCGCAGGAGCATCGGGGGCGACCACGGAGGAGGCCACCAGGGTCTCACTCTGCGGCGCCGTCTCGATGTTGGCGTAGGTGCCACCGAGGATCTCGGTGAGCGCGTTCTGCGGCTGCAGGTACAAGGTGTAGGACGCACCCGGCTCCAGACCGGTGAAGGTCACCGAGGTAGCGGTACCGGCGAGCGAGCCTTCACGGGCGAGGCTCATACCCTCGACCTGCGGACGGATGATGCTCATACCGGAGACCGAGTCGAGCTTGTAGAGCGCGTAATCGATGCTCTGGTACGGGTTCTCCGTCGTCGAGTTGTTCGTGAAGGTGAAGACCAAGGTGCCGGCCGACGGAGCGGTGACCGCAAGGTTCGTGACCGCCGCCGGGACACCCATCGGAGTACCGGCAACCGCGGTGGAGAGACCACCCTCGGTCGCGTCGTTGTACGCGGACACCTTGAACGAGTACGAGGTGCCGGTGGCGAGATTGGTTATCGTCTTCGAGTTCGTCGCAGACGTACCGACGACCTCGTAGAGTCCGGTCACCGTGTTGAGCTGGTAGACGTTGTAGGCGTTGACCGCGGTGTTGGTCACCGAGGTCCAGGCCAGAACCAGCGACGTGGTCGAAGTGGTGCTCGGGGTCACCGTGAGGTTCGCCACCGTCGACGGTGTCGTCACCGCGGAACCGGAGCTGGTCACGATCTCGGACTCACCGACGGCGTTGACGGTGCGCACACCGAGGACGTACTCGGTGCCGTTGGCGAGCGAGGTGAACTGGTAGGAGGTCGCCGAGGAGGCCAGGGTTTCGACCTCGTCCGCATCGATGTAGACCTTGATGCTGGTGATCGGCGCGACCGGGGTGGCAGCCGTCGCGAAGTTCAACGTCAAGGAGAGGTCACCCTGGGTTATCGAGGTGATCGACGGGGCAGCAGGCGCGGCGATCGGGGTGCCCGACACCACCGAGCTGTCCGCTCCGCTGAAGTCGTCACCGTAGGCGTAGACCTTGAACGAGTACGAGGTGGCGGCGGTGAGCCCAGTCACCTGGTAGCTGTTGGTGGTAGACGTACCGATCTGTTCGTACAAGGAGGTGCTCGGGTTGTACTGCATGACGCCGTAACCGGTCCGGGGAGCGGCGGTCGTCGACGCGATGGCGTCCCAGGCCAGATTGAGTGCGGTGCTCGACTCCGCGGTCGGCTCGACGGTAAGACCAGTCACCTGTGCCGGGCGGGTGATCGAGGTGAAACTCTCGGTCGCGACCGGGGTGGCGAAGACCGGGGCGCCGTTGCGGTTGTTCACCGGACGCACGGCCACGACATAACTCTGTCCGGCGGTGAGGCTATCGAAGTCGTAGGTGGTCGCGGTTGCCGCGAGGGTAGTGAGCAGTGAGAGGTCCGACGAGTCCGAACCGATGAGAACCTGGATGCCGGAGGTGTTCCCGTCACGGAGGTCCGCGGCGGCGAGCGGTGAACCCACCGAGGACTCGGTGGTCCAGGTGACCCTGAACGCCGGGCCGGTGACGTTCTTCACGAGGCGGGAGGTAGCGGTGACCGATGCGGCGGCCGGCGCGGTGATCGGACGGGCCGACTGCACCTCGGAGTGCACGCCGTTCTGGTTGTCGTTGTAGGCCTCGATCTTGAAGGAGTACTGGGTACCGCTCGTCAGCGAGGTGACGGTGTGCGAGGTCGCCGAGGACGCCTTGGTGGCGATCGGCTCGTAGAGTTCGGTCACCGAGTTGAGACGGTAGACGTAGTATCCGGTCACCGGGGACTCGGTCGTCGCGGTCACGGTCTGCCAGTTCAAGGTGATCGAGGTGTCACCAACGGTGGTGGCCGGGGCCGACCACTGAACCTGAGCAGGAGCCTGAACCGGGGTCACCGAGCGGTTGTAGCAGTTGTTGCCCGCGGAGGCATCCGGGACCAGGGCGGGACCCGAGGAGTTCACGATGCCGAGGGTGAGCTCGTAGGTGATGCCCGAGGTGAGGCCGGTCACAGGGAACTGGACCGTGCCCGGCAGGGTGACGGCCGCGCGGTTCACGGTCACCGTCTTCGCGGCGCCGGTCGGCGGTCTGAGCGTCGCGGTGAAGGTGTCGATGGTGTAATCAGAGGTACCGAGGTTGTAGGTGAAGCTCACGTCGGCGGTGGTCGCACCGATCACGACCGAGCAGGACGAAGCGGCGTTCGGGAGGGTGAGACCGGTGACTGGGGCCGGCTGGACGATGGAAGAGTCGGCATCGAGACTCGAGACGCGACCCGCGCCGACGACGCGGTACGGGATGACCTCGTAGTCGTATGAGCTCGCCGGGTTCACCGAGGTGTCGGTCCACTTGGGCGTGCCGGTGAGCGAGGCGATCGCAAGGTCGGCGACCTCCGCCCCGTCACGCAGCACCTGGTAGTGAGTCGGCGCGCCGGTGTTGTCGTAGGCCCAGGAGAGGGTCAGGCTTTCGGAGGCGAACGCGTCGGCGGCGTCGGTCGCCGCGACCGTCACGGTCACCGGGTTCGGAGCGCCGGCGTTGGTCGGCTCGACGATCTCGATCTCGGTGGATGCATCGAACTCGAAAGCGACCGAGCCGTTGCAGTTCGCGAGGGTGTTCTCACCCGCGCTCCAGCTACGCAAAAGGGCGGTCGGCGAGAACACGGCGTAGACACAGTGGTCGGCGGCGGAGACCATGGCGAGACCGAGGGTGTCGGTGCCGCCGGAGTTGCCATAGTAGTAGGAGATGTCGCGGTTCGGGATGTCGGCGTACGCGGTGCGGGCCGAGGCGATGCTCCAGGCTTTCATGGTGTACGGGCTCGCCGCACCACCGGTCTCGCCTTGGGCCACCACTTCGCCGGCAGTGGTCACCACCGCGGTCTGCCAGCGATCAACGGAGGCGTTGAGGAGGCCGTAGTTGGTCTGGGCGGAACGTCCGAACACGCGCAGGGATTCGAGTGCGGCATTGTCCCGGGTGTTGGCCTGCACCGTCTGCAGGGTAGTGCCGACGATGGTGGAACTGACGGCGAGCACGAAGAGTGCAACCATCAACTCGACGAGCGTGAAGCCCCGGCTACGAGGACGTCGGATGCTATGAGAGGGTGCCTTTGCGGTGAACATGTTGCTATCTCCTTGGTTTGTCAGTCGTTGCGCATCCCGCGGGCACGATGCCCGCAGGTACCTTGACTGGCTGGGTTCTCACCGTACGAGCGTTTGAGACGAAAGCACGGCAGCGGGACCCTGTTGTGCGAATTATGTTAAAGCTCTGACCGTGCGGAGAAGAGGAAGACCACCGACCCGGTGGATCGGTGGTCTCTACTCCTGATCTTCGGTGGGAGGCGTCTGTGCGACACCGCCCACACTCGATTCGATTACTCCTCGGTCTTGGCGTACACCCAGCCGGCCAGCTCGCGGGTGTAGAAGTCGGCCCACTGCTGAGCGTCGATCTCTTCACACTTCTTGCCGGCTTCGAATGCCTTCTCGTAGGTGCCGTCCGGCGGAACCTGACGGAGGCTCGGGTACTCCTTCATGAGCTCGCGCAGCGGGGCGACCGCGGCTGTGCACTCCTCGCTAAGCTCCTGGACCACTGACTCGATCGAGCCGGGGATGATGGCCGAGCCGGCCTCAACGTTGAGCTGGGCCTTGATTTCCTCGTCTATGACGACAGTCACCGACGGGGCGGTGGAGTCGTCGGTCGACTCGACGACCGTCTCGTCGCTGGTGGAATCTTCGGACGAGTCCGACGCGCACGCACCGAGCACGAGGCCGCACCCGACGATGAGGCCGGTGATCATTCTGCTGTTCTTCTTCATGGTTTCCTCTTCTCCCTTTCGGGTGGTTCGGGAAGCATCTTGTTGCGCCGGCACCTGCTTCCGGTGATGCTGACCGCGGGGCACCGTCCCTACCCACGGCAAGGGCGCCAGTATTCCCAACAGGAACGCAACAAAGTACGGACGGGGCATCCACGCAGTGGGCCCGAGTCCCGGGTCCTAGTTGTCGGACGGTGGGGGCGGATCGGAACCCGCGGAGCCTTCGACCGGGGAGTTCGTGCCGGGAACGCTTGAATCCGGGGTGCTGTTGAACACGAAGCCCGGCACCGGCGCGTACTCGGTCTGCTCAGGGAGACGGACCTCGTTCTCACCGGGGAGGTTCTCGCTGTTGGGGCCGTTGGCCAGGAGCGCCCGGGCGTGCTTGGTCCAGAAGTAGCAGTACTCCCTATACGCCTGGTCGCCGACGAACTTGCAGACCTCGAACGCCGTCTTCGCGCCACCGGTGTTGAGGACATAGCTCGCCGCCGCCGCCGTCAGGCACGGATCGTGCGCCTTCTCGGGCATCGAGAGGCAACGCGCGCGCATCAGGACATAGTTCTGGTTCGATGAGGCGCCGATACCGCGCGCGAGACCCTGGATGCAGCGGTCGGCGTAGTTCTGAGCGTTCAACGTCCAGGGGAACCCCTCACCGCGGGACGGCTCGGAGAGATCTAGGCACGCCTGCCCGGCGGCGAAGTCGTCACCGCTGAGCATCGAGTAGATGACCGGGAAGAGCTCCTGGTAGCAGAAGAACTTCGTCGACTCCGAGGCACCGTAGCAGACGCCGAAGAGGTTCTCGAGCTTCCCGTCGGCGCGCATGCGGGCGATGACGACGTCGTCCTGAAAGAAGTTCATCCACCCACCGGTGAGACAGTCGGTGAGGCCCTGCGGGTCCTCCACCTTCGTGCAGTACTCCGACGCACGGGTGGGATCGTTGGAGAGCTTGGCCGACATCATGTGCCCGAGAATGTGGTGGCACGTCCACTTGTACCAGTCGCTGACCATGTTCAACTGCGTGCAGAGCGTTCCGGTCTCGGCGAACATCACGTCGGTCCCGATGATCTCGAACTGCTGCTCCCAGAGACCGTGGGTGTACCCGGTGCCGCAGACCTGCGGGTCGAGGTCGGCGGCGTCGCCGAACCTGTCGGCGAGCTGGTAGGCCATCTGACCGAGGTTGTGTACCACCTGGTGACAGTGTGCCGGGAACGTCGCGCCCTTGTTGTTCTTGACCTTCTCCACGACGTCGGCGACCGCGGCGGCGACGCCGTGACGCAGGGCGATGTCGTCGTAGTGGGTGATGAAGCAGTCACGTGAATTCAGCTTGTCGCACTCGACGAAAGACTTGCCGCGGAACTCCGGACGCGGACCGGCACCCACCTCTGCGGTCATACCCTGTACGAGACGCAGGTCGGCATCTACGGCGTCCTCGGCTATCGCCAGACCTTCCTGCGCGTCCCGCTCGAGCGCGAGCAGCGACGGGGTCGCCGAGGCTAGCAGCGCCACCACCAGAGGCGCGCTCACCATGAGCGAACCCCTCGACGAGCGGAGGAAACCCGACGGCAAGGCGGCGAGGACCAGCCCGACCAGAGCCGCGACTAGCACGAGGAGTGCGGTGCGACCGGTGAGCGGCGTGTCGAGCTCCTCGATCCGGTAGAGGGCGAACGTGCGGGCGAGACCGAAGATACCGAGAGCGCCGGAGACGGCGAATCCGAGGAGCTCGGGAACGGTGAGCGACGCCCTACTCAAGGTGCGGCGGAGAACGAGGACCAACCCGAGCACCGGGAGCAGCGCGGACGCCGCCCCGGTGAGCACCGACGCGGTGTCAGGGAGTGACGGGCCACCCGAGGCGGTGAGGAAACCCAGGGCGAGAACACCGGAAACGGCGAGCAGTCGCGGGGCCCTTGTTGCCGCCGAGAGCGCCACGGCGACAAGGGCGAGCACAACGGCGATGGCGACCGGACCGGTGGAGAAACTCAGCGAACGTGCGAAGAGACGGGTCCCACCTTCACCGATGACGCCGGCGAGGATCAGGAGCGCACCGGGGTGGGCGAAGCGGCGGGCACGCGTGACCGTTGCCGGGAGCAGCAGCAGGACGAGCAGCGCGGCACCGACCTGCGCGAGCGCCCGTCCGCCGAGAAGTCCGATGCGCGCGGTTGCATCATTGCCCGCCGTGAGCGCGAGGAGCAGCCCGAGCAGCGGAATGAGCAGGAACGGAGGAGTCGAGTGCCGTTTGGTCGAGGGGTTCGAAGAGGTTTCGGTGGACATCGAAGATCCACTGTCCAGACGCTCGAGCCCCTGTCCGGCAAGCACGCCGCGCGATGGGAGAGGTTACACCGGTGGTGGACGACCCGGCCGGGTGCGCTAGAGACCCGCTGCCGGCGGCGGCATCCAGACAAGCAACGAGGACGCGATGACGACGACCCCCGCGGGTAGCAGGGCGAGCAGACGCAGGCCACGACGGCGCGATGTCAGGAACGAGAATGCGCCGAGGGATCCTGCCAGCAGTGCCGAGAATACGAGACGGGAGCGGAGATCTCGCATGAACGCCATCTCCAGATCAAGGGTCCCGGCATGCAGCACCAGCATCAGAAGCGACGAACCCAGCAACACTAGCACCGAACCAACGAGGAGGCGCGAACGCGCGGGGTTCTCTCCCGCAGGATCGGTCGGAGTCGGGGTGAGCAGCATCCGGAGCATCTCCGCCCAGAGCATCGCCAGGGACACCAGCAGCGCGGTGAACACGACGAAGAGCTCGGCACCGAGGGCAGTGCGGATCGCGTGCGAGAGTCCCGCGTACGCGGCGAGCGCACCGACGCCGCACCAGAGCACCGGCATCGACGGGCGGGGGCGGACCAGGGAGAACACCGAGAAGGCAAGGACGGGGATGAGGACCGAGAGTCCCGGGGCCGCCGTGATGGCCGAGAACGGCTTGTCATGGTACTCGTCGACCCACTTGGTCACGTCGACGACACCGGCGAGCAGGGCGGCGAGCAGCAGCACGCCGGCACCGACGCGCAGAAGAAGGCGATCGAGTGCGCCCTTGCCGGGAACGAGCTTGGCGCGGCGAACCGCGGCGAAGAGGAACGCGACGGCGGCGACGAAGAGCACCCGCAGGGCGAACTGCCCCGGAGTGTCCTCATATAGGTGCGACTCGCCGTGGCGGTGATTCTGCCCGCCCACGGCGGCGATAGGCGGTTCGAGACCGAAACCGACCGAACCCTCAAACTGCGCGTTTGAGGCCGCGGTCACCGACCAGAGGAGCTCGTAGGACCCCGGACGGAGCGGCGGGAGCCGAAGGAGGACCTCGGTGACGTTCTCGCCCGAAGTGAGACGCACCACCTCGTCCTCGACGAGAACGCCGCCATCGGTCCGCGAGAGGGTCACGGTGAGTGTCGAGGCCTTCACCGGCTCGACGAACGTGAGACGACCCTCCTTGGGTGGCACCCAGAGCATCACCCCGTCACGCGGCCAGGACGACTCGAGATGCGACCCCGCATGCGCCGGACCCGCCGGTGAGAACACCGAAGAGTCCTCGACCGGGACCGGCACCTCCTCAGTGTCATCGCCCTCGTGGGCCAGAGCACCTTGTGCGGGAACCAGCACCACCAGCAGCGCGAACAGGACGCAAAGGACACGGGAAAGGGCCCGTGCGAGGTCCTGGAGGCGACGCATGGGGGTTACCGTCGGACGCGGTGGGTGCTCGTCAAGGACCCCGCGAGGAGCATGGGGGTGCCGAGACTGGGAAGGTGAGCAGCAACCCGGACAGCAAGGCGTTCAACTACGACGACCGTACCGAAGCGCAGCACACCCCGCTGCGCCTAGAGGAGATCGAGGCCTTGATCCTCAACGGTGGACGCGTCCTGACCAAGGAACCCGGAAGGGTCGTGCACTTCCTCCACCGGGTCGCCAACACCCTCAAGGAGCAGGGTCGTCGCACCTCGCGCCTGCAGCGCGACGTCGAGGAGATCCGTGAACAGCGGTCGTCGGCCGCACACCCCGTCGCGCGCGCCATGCAGGCCATCGACGAACTCAGTGACGAGCAGAAGAAGATCGTCCTCGACGAGGGGTACCTCCTCGAGCTCGCGAAACTCGAGAAGTCCCGCGGGGACGCGGAGATGATGAAGGCTGCTGCGGAGAACGAGACGAACCGCATCCGCATGGCGATCGCGGCGGTCCTCGAGGACAAGGACGTCCCGGTCGAGACGAAAGCCTACTTGCGGAGCATCCTCGAACGTATCGGGTACCGGTACTGAGGACCGTTTCCCAAGCGCGTTCAGCTCGGGTTCACCGGGCGGCGCGGCACCGTCGTCACAGGGGTCTCTGACCCCGGCAACGTCGTCGGGGAGACCACTCCAGGCAAGGTCGTCACCAACGACCCCGCGGCTGCATCACGCTGCAATCCTCGGTCACCACGATGTCGGCGGGGTCCTCGCCCCAGACAACCCCTTCGTCATCCTCGTGAGCGAACGCCGGTGCGACCGGGAGCGTGAGGAGTGCCGCCAGCGAGAGTCGGCACAGCGATCGGAGAGTGTTGCAGCCCGGCACACGCGGAACGGTCCTTCCGGGCGGCGTACCCGGCAGGGGCCGGGTCAGGAGCCCTGATAGCCGACTTCGGAGAGATCGAGACGCACCCACACCGGGGTCGAGGACTCCACCAGGTACGGAGGGAGGGTCAGGTTGAGGTTCTCGTTCTCGCCGTTGGTGCGACGGGTGAGGCGATTGTCGTGCTCGAAGTTCTTGAAGTACCCGGAGACGAGCTCGGTAGTGCCTCCTGTCGTGGTGAACGAGCCGAACACACCTTGGAACTTCGAGGTCATCGAACCGTAAAAGTTAAGCGTCCCCTGGTTCCGACACGCGGAGGGATCCACAACACAGTCCGCGGACGGGTAGTCGCCGTTGGTGAGCCAGTCGGGAACACCGATGTAGCCTTCTGGTGATGTGAGCACACCGTTGATGGTGCGATCCGTCGGTGCGGCCGGGATGCAGGAACGTTGCTTGTTCCACCAGCTCGCGAACTGCGCGGGATTGACTGGTGGGCCCGACGCACCGAAGCAGGACTGCCAAATCTCGATGCGATCGGATGCAGTGAGACTGAGCACCTGGTTGGCGTTCCGGTCGGCGTACTGGATGTCACCGATGACGGCGACACTGCCCTGGACGACCACCGAGACGTTCCCTGTCACGGTCCCGTAGATGACCGCATCGAGCGTCGACGCGATGTTGTCACCTCGGTAGACGAGGAGTCCGGATTTGCCACTGAGGTCGATCACGAGTGGCGTCCCGCTCGTCAACGACGTGGCCGGGGCGCCGCTGCCGGCAGCAGCAAGCACGTCGGATCCGGAAGGCAGGGACATCACCGGCACGTTGAGCTCCCTGGTCGACGGCAGGGACGGCGCCCCGCAGTTCGCCGGTACGGCGAAGCCGGTCAGACCGTTCGACCACGAGTTCCCCGCCGTCGCCGGGAGACCGGGGCCTGAGAGGAACACGCTGTCGATGCCCGGGGAGCCGCAGACCGAGATCCAGTCGTCCTTGGAGTAGACCGCCGCGTTCGGACCGAACGTGTCCTTCCTGCCGGAGATGTTGGAACTATCGGCGGTGTAGGCGACGTCCACACACCCGGTGAAGAGCAGGCCTGGTTCGAGGCCATCCCATGCGAACGCGGTGGCGGTATCGGTTGCTCCGGTGTCGGTGACCCCGGTGAACACCTCGAAGCTCGATGTGCGGTTCCGGGCACTTGCCCTCGTGATACACTGGTTGACGTAGGCGTCGTAGGCCGCCTGATTCTTGTAGGAGGAGTTCGAGGGAAAGGTGTAACTGCCCTGCGGGAAGAGGGCCTTGGGGTCGAGCGTCGAGAACTCGTTGGCGAGAACGAAATCGTAGAACTGCACACGACGGATGCGCTGCTCGAACGACGCGTAGATGCAGCGCGCCTCCACCCCTGCACAACGCAGACGCAGGTTCACCCGCAGCATGAACGAACCCGGCGCGTTCTCCGGACCGAGACGATCCGCCCGGGGGATCTCGACGTGGAAGCAGTCCTGGGTGAAATCGTCGAGCGCGCAGGTCGTGGTCCCGACGGCTCCGACGGTCGCGGTCTGTGAGACCCGGCCGACCGACGGGAGCACCGCCCACTTGGCGGCGGTGTCGTCGCGACGCCACGCCGTGTTGTAGCCGGCGAAGACGCTACCGGAGAGGGAGTCACCTGGTTGCGATGCGAGCAGGTCGTAGAGACCGGTCGGGTCCTCCTTGAGACGCGAGAAGAAATCCTCGAGCACCGAGGTGGCGAGCAGGCGCGCCTCACCTCGACCGGCGGAGAGACGCGCGGACTGCTGGTCACGCACACCGGTGCCGACCAGGGTGACGGTGACGACGGTGAGCACCATCAGAACGATGAGCATCAGTGCCATGGCGAAACCGTGACGGGGACGACGGCGGCGGATCATCGACCGAACCCCCTCGATGGAAGCGTGAGGAACACCGGCGAGGAGACGATCCGCGGGCACGTCTCACCCTGCACCATGACCCTGACCTGGGGGTCGAACTTGATGACCGAGACGCGGGCACGATCGGCCTCCGAGGCAAGCGACGTCACCGGGGCGCCAGCATCGTCGAGGAACGAGAAAACTTCGACGGCAGGGCGTAGACCGCTCGTGCAGAGGTTCGCGACCTTCGGGGTGGCCAGCGTGACCACGCGCAGGATGCGGGTCGGGGTCGCGGGGTACGTCGCGTTGTAGAACCCTCCGCCGGAGTGGGCGTACGCCTCCACGCGAAGGCTGACCGAACCGTCGCTCTCCTGAACGGCGCGCAGCACGACCTTCTCCGGGGTCGGGGCGTTACCCCCGGTGATGTTCGCTCCTTCGGGGTATGCGAGCAGGGTGACGCTCGACGACGACGCTGCAATGAGCATCTCGCCGTTCTCTGCCGGCACCAGGCAGCTCGAGAGGCTCTGCGCCCCGGTCGCAGGCAAGGAGCACTTCGGCGTGCGCACCGCGCCGCGCACGTACCGCGCCGCGATATCGTTGATCTGACGGACCTCCTGGGATGCGGCGGCCCGCGTGATGGCGTTCTTCGACGCGGCCGACGAGGACGTGATCGCCGTGGACACCAGCAGGCCGAGGCCGATCGAGAGCGACGCGGCGATGAGCACCTCGACCACCGAGAAACCGGAACGGGAACGACGGCGCGTCAACATCACTGACCCACCGCACAGGACATACCGGCCGACGTCCAGATCTCGCCAGCCGCCGAGGGGCACTCGGCGGGATTGCGGAAGTTCGTCACGTTCGAACCGGCACCGAAGCTCGGGAAGTTCGCGGCGTTCCAGTCGATCGAAGCCCCGATGCTCAACGAGTACTCCGTAGAGGATGCCGGAGCGGGCAGGAACGGGAACCACGCCTCACCGGTCGCCGTCGGGGAGACGCCCGTGGTCGTGCACGGCTCGAGGACACGGGAGACCTTCCCGGAACCCAGGCCGAGCGTCGCGACGGTGCCCGGGGTGCCGCGCACCACCAGGCCGCGACGGTTCGCCCCGTCGAAGGCGCTCGACGACGGCACCGCCTGCAGGGTCGTCAACTTGTAGACGATGTCCTCGACGGCCCCGACGGGACGCCAACGCAGCTCGAGCGTCCGACGAAGCATGGTGGGCTGCTTGAGCGGGTTCTGGCACTGCGCAGGGTCGCCGGCGGTGCGCAACCAGCGCGAGGTGAGCAGTACCTTATACTCGGTGCAGCCCGGGGTCGGCACCAGACTCGGGTTCGCGGTTGCCTCCCGCGCCGAGACGCACCCGGTGGGGAACTTCGCGGCGAAGAAGAGATCCCCCGCAGGGTTCGTCGTCACCACGCTCGTCGGCAACGCCTCCCCGCGGAGAGCCTCCACGCAGCGCTTCCACGCACCGGAGGCCGTTTGCGGATCGACCTCGAGCTGACATTTGAACTGGGCGGCCTGAGTCATGATGTTGGACGCTAGAAGCGTCGCGCCGTCACGGGCACGCGACACGGCGAGGGAGCGCTCGACGTTCGCGAGCGTCACCCCGGACGCGACGAGCACGCCGAGGATGAGCGCGGCAGCCATCACGAACTCGATAACCGAGATGCCGGCTCGTCGACGACGCCGCGATACGCCGAGCAGGCCGGGACGGGCAGTGATCACGCACCGCTCCCGAAAGACGGCAGATCCTGCAGAGGGTCGAGAGCAATCAGGTCGTGCTGCGGCCGCTCGGTGAGGAACTGGCGGTAAAGCGAGTGATCGGTGACGTGTTCCTCGGCGATCTGCGAGGTGACCCGGCCGGCGGAGACAAGACGGGCGAGGGTGCGGTTGATCGAGACCATGCCGGCATCGACGCCGGAGGTGTCGAGGAGCGAGGAGAGCTCGTGTAGCCGGTCGTCGCGCACGATGTTTCGCGCAGCGGTGTTCATCACCAGGACCTCCGGGGCGAGCACGCGCCCGCCGCGCGACGCCGGTAGGAGCAACTGGAATACGACCGCCTGCAGAGCACCGGCGAGCTGCTGACGGACCTGGGCTTGCTCCCCGGCCGGGAACGAGGACACGATGCGGGTCACCGCGGAGACCGCCGAGCTCGAGTGGACGGTGGCGAGCACCAGGTGACCGGTCTCGGCAGCGGCGAGCGCCGTCGTCATCGTCTCGAGATCGCGGAGCTCACCGACGAGGATGACATCGGGATCCTGACGCAGCGCCGCGCGGAGACCGGAGGCGAAGTCGCGGGTGTCGGTACCAACCTCGCGCTGATGCACGATCGCCCGACGGTTCGGGTGCAGGTACTCGACGGGGTCCTCGATGGTGAGGATGTGGCACGGCCGGCTCTCGTTGACGCGGTCGATCAGCGCCGCCATCGACGTGCTCTTACCCGAACCGGAGGGGCCGCAGAAGAGGACGAGTCCGCTCGAGAGGTTCGCGAAGTTCAGTACCGGGGCAGGTAGCCCGAGCTCGTCGGCGCGCGGCGGACTGTTCGGCAGGAGCCGCAACGCCATCGCGAGGGCGTTGCGCTGCCGGTAGAGCGAAACTCGCCAACGTCGATCGTTGTAGGAGACCGAGCGGTCGAGATCCCCGGTGAACTCGCCGAGGTCGCCGGCGACCCAGTGGGCAGCGTCGTCGAGGTCCTTGACCGAGAGCGCCGGCCAACGATCGAGCGGCTGGAGGATGCCGTGGACGCGAGCGATCGGCGGGGTGCCGACGGCGAGGTGCAGGTCCGAGGCACCGAGACGTACGGCCTCGTCGAGTGCAGGACCGATGGCGAGCGCCTGCACGCCGAGTGGGATGACCTGGGTGCGCACCAGGTCCATGATCTCAGGGGTGGTGACCCGGGCGGTTACCAGCATGCCGACGCGGTCGGCGATCCCGCGGAGACGCGCCGGCGAGGGGACCGAACTGATGAGAACCTCGAGGACGTCGCCGACCAGGGCGATGCCGAGCGCGTCGTCGTCGGAGATCATGCGGACCGCCGCCGGGTCGAGGGTGACCTGAGAGGGGTCCCGGAGTACGGGGAAACCGATGGCGAGCGCCTGCGCGAGCAGGTCAGCGTTCGGGTTCTGTGCCGGTGATCCGGCGAAGGGGCCGGTCATCGGACGACCTCAGTTCGAAGCCGGCGGGAACTCGAACTTGAAGAAGCCAGTCGTGCCGACCTGGTTGGCGGCAGGGCCCGTCGTGGTATCCCAACCGGAACGGGCGGCGCCAGCGTTGCAGGCCTCCGGAGTCGCGACCTTGAACGCGTAGGAGACGCCGGTCTTGTCGTAGCGGATACCCCAACAGTTGTTGTCGCCATTGGATGCGACTAGGACGATCGAGTCGTCCGTCGTTGTGGCCGGCGCGAACCCGACGGCGAGGGCACGACCGCCGCTCTGCTTGCCTGTCGCGGCGTTGCCGTCCACGATCTGGACCTCCGGAACGCGGGCTCCGATCTTTGCGGTGTTGAGGCCGGTGAACGTGTCGCGCTCGGCGAACCAGTTGTTCACCGCCACGCCGACGGTGTTGAGCTGCTGCTTGGCGGCCGAGTCGCCGACGCTCTGACGGGTGCCGAGAAGACGAGGCACGGCAACCACCATCAGGATCGCGACGAGACCGACGGCGACGAGGATTTCCACCGTCGTGAAACCCTTCTTCTGCTGCTTGAGGTTGAACATGTCTGCTCCTTTGTGCTCGAGATCCGCCACCGGGCGGAAACCTTGACGGCACCGGGAGATGCCGACGGACCTCACAGTCCACCCGCCACCAAGGGCCGCACGCATCCCCCGGAAACAGGCCGAAGGGCCCCAGGGACAGGGCCGGGAACAGGGCCGGGAATGGTGCGCACCGCGAGCGCGGCACCCTCAAAAGGTACCCAGCAACCCGCCAGTAGAGAGGACACGCAGATGGGCATGGACGTCATCGGGAGGAAACCCAGCGCCGAGACCGGGGAGTACTTCAGGAACAACATCTGGTGGTGGCACCCCCTCTGGGAGTACTGTCACCACATAGCGCCAGAGATCTGCGAAGGGGTACTCGGCCACAGCAACGACGGCGACGGACTCCCCGGCGACGGCGCCCGGAAACTCGCAGAAGCACTCCGCCGGGAACTCGCCGCCGGGCGCACCAGGACGTACGCCGAGCAGCACGACGCGCAACGTCAGGCGCTCCCCCGGACGCCGTGCCGTCAGTGCGACGCCACCGGTGTACGCAACGACTCTGTCGGCACCGAGATGGGCATGCCCGGGCGCGCCCTCCCCGAGGCGCAGGCCGAACGTCTCGGAAGAGCCGCCGGGTGGTGCAACGGCTGCGACGGTGAAGGGACGCGGCCTGCCTGGGGGGCGTCGTACTTCTTCAGCGAGGAGAACGTCGCGGAGTTCGTCGAGTTCCTCCAACACTCCGGCGGGTTCCGCATCCACTGACAGCGCGTCCGGTGAGCGACACGAGAGGATCAGGTGCGGTGTATGCGGCAGTAGTCAGCGAAGCGTCGGATCAGCCGACGCTCAAACATCCCCAGGAGGGAAACTATATGTTAGCAGTATCTATAGCGGCCTATCTGGCCGGTGCGAGCCGCCGCAACGCGGAACGGATTTCGGCCCGAAAAAAAGTGGACGAGACACCGCCTGCACGCAGGCTGCCTTCGGCGGGCCCAGTCCCGTTGACAGCAGGGGGCGCGCAATTCGCCGCCGAAGCCGGCTGGGTTCTCCAGACGGTCGAACTGTTGGAGACGGATCGCTACAGCGGTAGTGATCCGGCGGCGGACTTCGCAGTTGTGCCGTTCGTGCGGTTCAGGTTTCTGTTCAGCTTTGCGCACCCTGTCAGTGGTCGCATATGGGACACAACCGGAAACGACGTGATCGTCTATCGCCGCAACCCCAAGGGGGACCAAACCCCGACTGAGGAGGATGCCGAGAAGGCCCTCAACCAGGGCTGGGCACAGCTTTACATGCACCTGCGCCGCGAGGAAAAAGACGTACGCTAATCACGTACGCTAATTCCTCGCGACGAAATGCGCCAACCGACACGTTGGCGATACGAACACGGACCCCCGGCTGCGGCCGGGGGTTTTCCGTTGCCTGTTTCACCACCAGCACCCTGAAGTACGCCAGGTTCGCAACGCATCCCGGTGCCAGGCTTTACCGGAACAACCGGCAGGGTGTGCTGGTGGACCGGGAACGGTCGGTGACGTCTCCTGCTAGTTCAACTGCGAACCGAGGTTGAATATCGGCAAGTAGAGCGCAAGAAGGAACACGCCGACCACCGCGCCGATGACGACCATCATCAACGGTTCGATCAACCGCGTCATGTTCGTCGCGGCGGCATCGACCTCCTCGCGGGTGCGCTCGGAGTAGCGCTCTAGCATCAGCGGCAACGAACCCGCCTCCTCGCCGACGGCGACGAGCTGACCCATCAGGTTCGGCCAGAGATCGTCCTCGAGAAGCGCAGCGGAGAACGTCGAACCGTCGGCGAGCCGACGTTTGATCTCGAGCAGCGACGCCCGGTGCGGAGCCGACCCGGCCGCCTCGGAGGCGAACTCGAGGGCGTCGAGGAGCGTCACACCCGAGGACACCAGCGAAGCGAGCGTGCTCGCCACACGGGCGTGCACGCCCTTGCCGATGAGCTTCCCCACCACCGGCAGGCGCAACTTGATGCGGTCCACCGTCATACCGAGCTTGGCGTTGCGCTTGGAGTAGCGGAGCACCCCGAAGAGCGCCGCGGCGAGCACAACGATCCCGGCCGCCGCCAACGGGGCGTTCCCCGAGAGGTTCACCACCACCTGGGTGATCGAAGGGAGCTCGCTGCCGAGCGAGTCGTAGATGTCCTTGAAACGTGGCACGACGACGATGAGGAGCGTCGCGACGAGGAGGATCGTGATGACGATGACCGCGATCGGGTAGGTGAGCGCACCGACGATCTTGCGGCGCAACGCGATCCGGCTCTCGAGCATGTCGCCGACCCGACGGAACGCCGTGTCGAGCGAGCCAGAGGCCTCACCGGCGCCGACGAGGGCGCAGACCATCGGACCCCACACCCGCGGCTCGAGCGCGAGGACGTCGGAGAGCGTCGAACCCTCACCGATGCGGCGTTGCATGTCGGCGAGACGACGACCTATCGGGGTGTCGGCACGCATCTTCGCGAGCATCCCCAAGGAGCGGTACAACGGCATACCGGCCGACTGGGTGGTCGCCAACTGGTCGGCGAACCATGCGATGTCCTTGGTCTTCACCCGGCCGAGACGGCGCTCACGCTCCTCGGCCTCCTTCGACTCGGTGCGGGTGCCCGAGCGCACCCAGTCGTCGACCTTGCCCTGGTAGGTGTCCCCGCCGCGGCGAGAGATCGCACGGGCACGCGACGCGGCGGAGCCGCCGAAACGGCCGAGGGAACCTTTCACGCGACCGGTGTCGGCCATCAGACACCCACCCGCTGTACTTCCTCGGCGCTCGTCTCCCCGTCTAGTACCCACTGCAGGGCGTCACGATGCATGGAGACCGAACCGGCATCACGGGCGAGACGGTCTATCTCACTCGACGGGGCGCGCTCGACGATCGCCGCGGCGATCGCGTCGTCGACGATCACGAGCTCGGCGGTCACGATGCGGCCCTTGTAGCCGTTGCGGCAATGCTCGCACCCCTTCTCGCTCGCCTTCCACAGACGTGTCGGAAGTTCGAGACCGGCGGCACTGAACCCCATCTCCTCGTCGAGACCGGCGGGCACCGCAGCAGGAGCGGCGCAACGCTTGCAGAGACGGCGCAGCAGACGCTGAGAGAGCACACCCTTGAGCGCGCTCGCGATGATGAACCCCTCGAGACCCATGTTCGAGAGACGGGTCGGTGCGCCGGCGGCCTCGTTGGTGTGCAGCGTCGAGAGCACCAAGTGACCGGTGAGCGCAGCCTGTGCGGCGAGCGCAGCGGTCTGTGAGTCACGGATCTCGCCGACGAGGATGACGTCGGGGTCGGCACGAAGGAACGAACGCAGGGCGTTCGCGAACGTCAACCCGGCCTTCTCGTTGACCTGCACCTGGGAGACCTTGGGGAACCTGATCTCGACCGGGTCCTCCACGGTGAACACCTTGCGGTCCGGACGTGCCACCTGACCGAGGGAGGCGTACAGGGTCGTGGTCTTGCCCGAGCCGGTCGGCCCGGTCACCAGGATCATGCCGTGAGGCAGATCAAGGAGCTTGAGGAACGCATCACCGACCCACGAGTGGAACCCCACATCGTCGAGGGTGAGCTGGGTGCGAGACTGATCGAGGAGACGCACGACGGCACCTTCGAGACCCGTCGAGGTCGGGATGGAGACCACACGGCAGTCGATCTCGCGGCCGGCGAGACGACGGTGGAACCGGCCGTCGAGCGGGACACGACGCTCGGCGATGTCCATACCCGACATCACCTTGATGCGACTCACGATGCCGGTAGCGAGCGAGAGCGGGTACCGGCTGTGGTCCTGGAGCACACCGTCGACACGAAAACGTACCGCGAGGTTCTCCTCGCCCGGCTCGATGTGGACGTCGGACGCGCCGGCGTTTACCGCTTGCTCCATGATGCTCGCCACCAACTTCGCCATCTTCCCCTCGTCGTCGCTGGCCTCGGCGACCTCCTTCTCCTCGGACGCGTCCGCGCGGAGATCCTTGACCGCGGCCTCCTCCTGACTCTTGGCCAGACGACGCGCCCAACGTGAGAGCACTGTGTTGATCAGCTCGGGCTCGGAGGCCACGAAGCGCACCGAGCGGGGGGCGAGACGGATGCGCAGGTCGTCGAGCACGATGAGGTTCGACGGATCGGCGAGGGCGATGACGACCTCGACCTCGTCGACCATCACCGGAACGAACTGCAGACGCTGGGCGAGCGGGTACTCAACCACGTCGAACGCCGTCTCGGCGATCTCGTCGGGGACGAGATCGAAGAACTCGAGGATGTCACCGCCGAACGTCGCGATCGTGCGCGACTTCCGCTCGAGCGCGCCGCCGGGAGTGGTGTTCTCGTCGCTCACCGAAACCTCCTAGTTCCCCTCGGCTGTGGCGTCCTGCGAGCCGTCCGCCGGAACGACTTCCTCCGGGAAGGCGAGCGGATCGCCGGGCAGGGCGAAGAAGCGCACCGAGAGCTGCGCGGTGACGCCGGAACCCTCGGTACGGATCTGCACCGAGTCGACGGTCACCAGGCGCTCGAGACCGCGGAGCTCACGCAGGAGGAGCGGAACCCGGGAGAGATCCCCGGAGACCGTCATCGAGAGCTGCCACTGACCGTTACCGTCCTCGAGAATGCCGGCGTCCTGCGGAGACGGTGCTCCCGACGTCCAACGCATACCGATGTTCTTCACCGTACGATCGAGCGCGGCGATGACCGTCGGAAGATCAGGATCACGGGGGATGGCGGCACGCATCTGCTCGAGATCCTCGAGGAACAACTCGTTGCCGCGGATCGCCTCGTCGGCGAGACGGATCTGTTCGAGGGTCGCGGTGCGCTCGGCGTCCTTCTGACGGGCACCCGAAAGCATCTCGCCGGCATCCGGGAGCGAGCCGTAACCGATGTAACCGACCACGAGCACGGCGAGCGCCCAGAGGATCTTGCGGGAACGGGTCACGAGTCGACCTCCTCGGAGCTCTCATCGATCGGGGTGTCGGGATCGTCGGCAGGCGGGGCGTCAGGCAGCGTGGTGCTAACCGCATCATCCGGAGCGGGGATCTCCGTAACGGGAACGCTCGTCGCCGGGGACGGGACGAGACCCGCCGACGGAGGAACACCGCCGCCGGTCACCGGGACGGTGCCCGGTGCGACACGCAACTGCATCGAGACCTCGAACGACGCGGTGCCGTCCTCGCGCACCGAGAACCCCGAGCTCCACACCCGGTCGACGCCTTCGGTCGCGTCGAGACGCACCAGCCAGGAGACGAGATCGTCGTAACTGCCGTTGGGACGGGAGAGTGACACCGTCGCGATGACCGAATCACCCGAGGCCGTGGAGACGACCTGGGCGATGGCAGAACCTTGCGGCACAGAGGAGAGGATGACGTTGTAGACATCCTCCCAGTAAGGCTGGGTCGAACGGACCTGCTCGAGCACCGCGACGCGGGCGTCACGGTCGACCTTCTTGTAGTACCACTCGGACTTGTCGGCGAACTCGATGCGGGCCTCCTGCAGATCCGCGGTCGCGCGGCGCGAGGAACGCCAGCCGTCGACGAACGGGCGGACGATGGTGAGTCCTGTGAACACCAGGGCGACGAGAGCACCACCGGCAAGCGCCAGACGCTTGCGGGTCCTGCGACGGGCGTCGAGAAGCGCAGCGAAGAGCGGGTTGGTGAACGACGCCTGCGGCATGTGACGACCTGATGTCGCCGCCGAGCAGAGCGCGAGCAGCGACTCGGCACGATTCGCCGGAGGAACGTAGGAGAGCGCCTGCAGGAGGAGATCAGGCATCACGATGGTGAAACCGGCCTCACTGAGCGCGTTCTCGGCGAGCTGCGAGCCGCCGCCGGCACCGTAGACGAGCACCTCGGAGTTCCCGGGTACCGACTCGCCGGTCTTGCGCCAATAATCGATCGTCTGGACGAGCTCGGTCGCGACCATGCGCATGTAGCGACCCACCTCGATGTCGGCGACGGCGTCGGCGGCCGTACCGGTGAGCGCGGCGAGCAGTCGCGACGACCCGACCGAGGCGTCGGTCGGATCACCGAGGACCGCGACGAGCGCGTTGAGACCGCCGGCGCGCAACTGCCGGTACGCGAGCGGACGGCCATTGGTGACCAGGGTTACGTCAGCGAGACCGTGGTGGATACCGAGCCAGACACCGTCGAAGCCGGTGAGCACCAACGGGGAGGCGATTAGCTCGACGCGGCGCTTCCCGACGAGACGGTAGACCTCCTCGATGCGGTCGGCCGGGCCGACGACGGCGACACCGGAGGTCACCGTGTCGCCGACCATCGCCTCGGGATCGAAGAACGCGCCGGCGACGGCGGTCACCTCGCGGTTCACCGGGAGAGCGGTGAACACCGCATCCTCGAAATCGGCACGCGACACCGCGAGCTGCGCGGTGACATCCATGCGACGCATTGACACCGACGGAGCGAGCAGTGACACCCGGATCGGCGCATCCTTACGCTTCTGCTTGATGCTCTCGAGGGCGATGGTGAGCGAATCATCGAGCGAGCCGGTCACGACCGAGTTCGACGACACGGCGATGTCGCCGAGCGTCTCGACCATGGTGACGCGATCACCATCGATGCTCAGCCCGAACGTTCTCTCTGACATACCACCACCTCGACGCTTGACGGTCCGCCGTGCACGAACCTGTTGAATTCGACGGTCCGCAGGCCCTGCCGGACCGCCACCATCGGTATCCGGGGCGGGTGGCGATGGTGGCGGAACGAAGCGCTGCACAGACCCGACGAGGCGCTGTAGTGGGGCAAGTTGAAGAACCCGACGGGGGCGACACAGTCGCGAGCCGTGCGGCGGCTCCTGCTCCTTCTCCTCCCTCTCGTCGCCGGTGCGCTCGTCCTCGTCCCGGTGCTCACCCCCGAGCGCGGCATCGACCTGAGCATCTCGCTCTCCGGATGGGAAGACCGCTTCGAGGCCTGCATGGGTGAGACCCCGGAGGCGAAAGCCGGGGAGTGCATCCAGGACCTCGCCGAGGAGGCCGGAATGCGCGGCGAGATCGGCGCCGGACTCGCCATCCTCCGCGAAGGCGTCACGAAGAACCAGACCCTCACCGGGAAGTGTCACAACGCCACCCACGGCCTCGGACAGGCGACCATCGAGCAGGGCGGTACACTCGAGCTGGCGTACGGCGTCGAGTTCCCCGACTGCCGCTTCGGGTACTACCACGGCGCACTCGAATCGCACACCAAGGACCTCGACCTCGGGGAGCTCCGCACCCAACTGCCCAACCTCTGCGCCCCGTTCGGCGACGAGAACTCGGCGGCGACCGGTGAATGCGTCCACGTGCTCGGCCACTTCGTGTTCGACCGGGTGAAGCCTGACATCGAAACCGGTCTGGCGACCTGTATGATCCTACCGCAGGTCCGCCTTCAGGGTCGCTGCGCCGACGGGCTCTTGATGCAGGGTGTCGACCTCGTCCGCTCGGCCGTCGGAGACCCCGACCACGAGCGCTACGAGGACCTCGTCACGATCTGGGGCGAGGACCGCGCGACGCAGCAGCGGACCGTCGACGGCATCTGCGCGAGCAGCCGTGAAGGCCAGATTGTCTACACCTGCTACACCAACGCCTCCCAGGCGCTCGCCGTGCTCTGGGAACGCGACTACCCGGCAGTACACACCTACTGCGAATCCGTGGCCACCGAGTGGCAGCGCGCATGTTTCGAAGGTATCGCCGCGAGCGGGTTCCAGTCCCTGGACTGGGACATCGAGGCCATCGCCGAGGCGTGCCACGCCGGCGATAACGAGAACACCCGCTACTGCATGCAGACGCTCGCACTGACCTTCGCGCTCCAGGGAACTCCCGAACAGTGGTCCGCGGTGTGTCCGCTTGCGCGGCCGTACGAGCGTGATGCGTGCGCCGAAGGGCTCAAGCAGGGCCTCTCCATGCGCGAATCGATCGCCGGTGGTGCCGGCGGCGTGGGGACGAACCGCGACGACTACGAGATCTTCAGCCAGTGAACCCCGTCCTCGGCATCGTCATCGCCCTGCTCGGCTGGCTCCTCGCGGCCCTCGTCGCGATCGGGGCGCTCGGCACCGCACTCGGAGTGACCCCGGGCCCATTCGCCGCCGCCGTCCAAGGGTCCGCACCCCGACTCATCGTCCTCGGAATCCTACTCGGGACCGTCCTCCTCGTGCTCGACCGCGAACTCGGCACCACGATGCTGCCGGGAGGGATCCTCCTCGCTGGGGTGTTCGCGTGGACACTACAACTGCTCCCGATCGCCGCGGTCGAGGGCACCGCCACGAAGGACGGGTTCCGCATCTTCTCGACGAACCTCCTGCTAACCAACGACGACGTCGAACACATCGCCGCCGATGTCCTCTCGGCCGATCCCGACGTCCTCGTCACCCTCGAGATCGAGGCCGAGACCCGCGACGCCCTCGCCCGTCGGCTCACGACGTACCGACTCGTCTCCGTCGGGGAGGGTGAACGGGGACGCTGGGCGGGCATCTGGGTACACGAACGTCTCGATGCGAACGCCGTCAGCGAGAAACGCCTACCGGTCGGCGACGAGATCCTGCCCGGTATCGAGTACCGAGTACAGGACTCCCACGGAGGCGGGCACCGGGACGTCCACGTCGTCGGCGTGCACCTGCACTCGCCGACGAGCGACGACGGCAACGTGAAGTGGAGAACTGAACTCGCCGATCTGATCCGGTACGCCGAGGAGCACGGTGATCGCCTCGTCCTCGCCGGTGACTTCAACGCCGGCAGTGCGCATCCGGGGTTCGCGGCGCTCCTGGCCCACCTGCGTGACGCCGGGCGCACCCCGTGGGGTACCGGGACACCCACCTGGCCGGTGCTCGGACGAGGGCACGGCGTCTACCGCGCGATGCCGCCGACCCTGGACATCGACCACGTCCTGACCGGGAAACACCTCTCCGCGCGAGGCCACCGCGCCTTGCGCGTCCACGGCAGCGACCACAAGGGAGTCGTTGCTGAGATCGTTTTTCGACAGGCACCCCACGACGCCGAATCGCGCTGAGGACGCGCGAAACGAGGAGGTTGGCGGTCCGTCGGACGCACCCACGGTCGAAGGCGTCGGCACCTATCAAGGCCGAACAAACTAACACAAACCCCGGAGAGATCCGGAGAGGAGGCGCCTGTGGCGACCTCAAACACCCCGAAGAACAGCGTCGGGAACTGGTGTTGCAAATCCTGCAGTACCACCGACGAAGCCCTGCGTTACAAATCTGGCATGATGGAGAACTGCTACATCTGCCAGGCGTACGAAAACATCTGTACGAACGCCCGGCAGAAGAAGAAGAAACATGCCCACAAGGGACATGTCGTCGACTTCACGCACTCCGAGTTCCACGACTGGGCGAAGAAGAACCCGCGACGATGTCGCTACTGCGACATCAACGACGCGCAGTACCGAGCGGTCGGCTGGGAGACCCCCAGCGGACGCAAGCTCGAGGCGCTCGGCATCGACCGTCTGGTCGACTCCGACTACGACCTCGATAACATCACCTGGTGCTGCTACCCCTGCAACCGCAAGAAGAACACCGATCTAACCCCTGAGCAAATGGACCGATTGGGTCCGATCCTCAAGGAGTTCTGGCAGGAGGCGCTCGCCGAACTGTCGATCGATCCGCTCTTCCCCGAGTTCGGGTTCGTGAAACGCGCACGCGTCATCGGAGCGATGCCGGGAGAAACCCAGCAGCCGCTCCGCATACGCGGACGCCGCAAACTGACGCGGCGCAGGTCAACCCGCAAAGCAGTACGCATCAAGCGTCCTGTCGGCTCACGTTAGAGCGAGCGAGCAGGCAGGCGCAAGCACGAGAGAGGCACCCCGTAAGGGGTGCCTCTCTCTGCTTTCCCGGTTAGACTCGGGTACACAGCGGTGCCGTGCGGGTCCGGCGGAAAGGATGCTCAGAAGCCTTCGTCGAAGACCACGCAGCGATCCTGGTGGCGACCGAACTGGGCGCAGAGCTCGTCGGCGAGCTCCTGGTCCCAGTAGATGGACGCCGGGATGTCCTGGGAGGCGCGCTCGAGACACGCATCGACCCCTTCATCCCAGGTGTGAGCCTTGCAGAGGTTCACCACGTCGAAGGAGAGCTCCTTGAGCTTCGCACGCTGCTCGGCCGTCAAGGTCTCAGTACCCTTCGCATCGCCACGGACGACCGAGTCGTAGGAGAAGAGCGGGCGCGAGTAGATGTAGCCCGCTCCCGCGTAGCAGCCGTGACGCGTCGAGCCGATGTTCGGCCAGTTCGAACACAGCTCCTCCATTTCGAAGCGAGCCTGCTCGACCGGGCGGGTCGGCAGCCCATTCGCCGGCTGGTAGAGTTGCATGATCACCCCGTCACCACAGTTGATCTGGCCGCTCGGGGTCGCGAGAAGCCCGCAGCGGGCGGCGGCCTGGTCGATGAGGTTCGTAGACTTCCACGCCGCGTGACCGAGAGAGTGCTCACACATGCCGCGCAGACGGGACGCGAAACCAGGACCCGACATCGCCTCGCAGGCCTGCGCGACGCGGAGGAACTCCTTCTTGTCCGGCTTCTGTGCGCCGAAGGCGTCGACGCCGCCCATCACAAACGCCGTACCGCAGACGTCGGAGTTGTTCTTGAGGATGAGGTCGGCCATGTCCTTGAACTCGTCGAGGGCACGTTCCCCGACCCTGTGGAGCACGTCGTGGCACGCGAAGTAGAAATCCGGCACCTCCTGACTCTGCAGACGCAGCGCCTCCCAGAGCTCGTTGTTGAACCCGCGGCGATAGAACTCGTACATCACCTCGACCATGCAGGACTGCTCCTGCGCACTGGAGACAGGATTCTCCCGGGAGAGGTCGGGATCGCAGACCAGGATCGCCTCACGTATCGAGGTCGAGGTCGCCTCATCGCCGAACGAGGTGAGCGATAGCACACCGGCGACAGAGCCGGCAAGAAGGAGCGCTGCAGCGACTACGCGGAGTTTCATCGCCGAGGACTGTGCCGGCAACAAAAAAGGGGTCAAGCAGCGAAAGGGGGGTACAGCGCCTCCGAAGGTGGCGGGATCGGGAGATCAGCCGAGACGGGTCGGGGCCGCCGGATCGATCGATAGCACCCTACCGGCGAGATCGATACCGAAGTACGCCGACGCCGAACACGTGCCCGAAGGCACCACGGCAGTCGCCCTATAGACGTCCTTGACGAGCAGCCACGCGGAGGAGACCGGATCGGCGGTCGTGTCGACGATACCGAAGATACAGTCGTTGCCGTCGAGGACGGCGAAGACCCGCTGAGAGTCCCCACCGCTCACCGTCTCCACCGAGAGGTCATCGACGCCGCGCGAGGCACCGATCGAGGTGCTCATACCCAACTTCGCGGCTTCGTCGCGCACGGCGACGAGCGAGAGCGGAGCACCGCCGTCGGCGGCGGCACGGTCCATCTCGACGATCGGGGTGAGGCGACGCAACGCATCAGAATCATAAGGCTTCCCCGACGAGCACGCCGTCAGGAGGAGCAGGAGGGACGCGACGGGGTAGAGACGCTGCGTACGCATACCCCTGTACTGTCCGCCCCGCACGGCGCTGTCAACGGGGCGAGGTCGACGCGGACCTGGCTGACAGGCTCCCCCGCGGACACACGGTTCCCGACATGCGAGGCAGACACGCGACGACGGCTTTCCTGCTGGTCTTCGCGACCCTCCTCACCGCGTGTGGCGGAACCAACGAGCACCCGGGCGGGACACGGTTCCGTCAACGCGAACTGCCGCGGCCCGAGTGGCTCGAATCTGCCCTCTCTAGACTCTGCCTGGTGGGGGTGCCCGACAGCGGTATGAAACCCGGGAACGGCGACCTGGGGTGCGCCCTCGAATCCGACGCCGTCGGCGGCGGCGCCGTCTTCGACTTCAGCGACGACGGACGACCCGACATCATCTGGACCAACGTCCTCTTCGGTGCGCCCGTGTTCCTCGAGAACCAGGGCAACTGGCGGTTCCGCGACGTCAGCGAGATCATCATCGGCGGCGCCGACTGGGACGGCGTCAACGGTGTCGCTATCGGCGACGTCGACAACGACGGCGACGGTGACATATTCTTCACCCGACAGAACGAGAAGACCGCACTCCTCCTGGTGAACCGGGGAGGCGGGTACTTCGTAGACGAGGCCGGTGCCCGAGGCGTCGCCATGGACGACGGATCTCCCCACTTCGGGGCGTCGGCCGTGTTCGGGGATTACGACGGGGACGGCTGGCTCGACCTACACACCACCGAGTTCCGGCTCAACGAGCTTCCACCTAGTGACCGACTCGGACATTCACGGTTGTTCCGCAACCTCGGCGGTGAAGGCAAGCCCGGAGTGTTCGAGGACGTGACGGTTTCCGCAGGAGTCGACGACCGGCAGGCGCCGGAAGTGCTCATGAATTTCCAGAGCACGTTCTACGACATCGACCGGGACGGGAACCTAGACCTGCACGTCGTGACCAACCAGAACCTCTCCATGGTGTTTCTCAACAACGGCGACGGGACGTTCCGAGACGGAGCAGGCGAGCAGCCGTTGACCACCGACGAATCCGGCATGGCCGTAGCCGTCGGCGACATCAACAACGACGGGATCGCCGACGTCTTCATCACCGGATCCTCACAAACCCCCGCCGCGATCGGGGAGACACGCACCTGCGCTGACATCAGACCCATGGAGGTGCCGTTCGGTTCCGACATGAACACCGGTAACCGGCTCTTCATCGCCGAGGGTGGCGGGTACACCGATATGACCGACCGCTACGGGGTGCGCGACGGCGGGTGGGCGTGGGGCGCCGTGATGGTGGACTTCGCGAACACCGGAAGGCTCGGGATCATCGAGGTCGCGAGCCGCAGCATGGCCACCGACGCGCCATACCTCTACTGCATGATGCCCGGCACCACGCTCCCGGTCGTGCGATACTGGGAACAAGGGCCTGACGGCAAACTCGAGGAGATCTCCCTCTCCTCCGGGATCGGCGGCATAAAACGACCCAAGAGCCCGGGGAGCGCCGACTTCGACGGTGACGGCGACGAGGATCTCATCATATTCGAATCCGCAGGCACACCGCTGCTCTACGAGAACACCACGCAAGGCGCCGGGGAGCGCGGCCTGAGAATCTCCTTCGGGCCCGGACGTCACGCGGCGAACGCCGTGATGACCGTCACCTTCACCGACGGATCCGCCCCGATCGTTCGGATCGCCGGCGTCGCCAACGGCGTCTACACCGCCCGGTACACCGACGAGATCATCGGACTCGGCGAGCGCGCCGGGCTCGTGAAAGACCTGCGGGTCGAATGGCCCACCGGGGAGACCGTCACC
>Ga0169931_10001003_pt1 | contig 46743 bp, 47 predicted proteins | sample Kivu_15m_20L_FD_129675 | JGI IMG/M metagenome (GOLD analysis project Ga0169931, IMG submission 129675) | Freshwater microbial communities from Lake Kivu, Western Province, Rwanda to study Microbial Dark Matter (Phase II) - Kivu_15m_20L... | ecosystem: Environmental > Aquatic > Freshwater > Lake... | reverse complement strand
AATGCAGTATTAGTATGAGATTAGCCGTGATAACGGGTGAAAAACCAGTAAATCTGCCTTTCTCTCAGAAAGCGAGCAATCTGTCTGTATTGTAATTAGCCAATTAAGATGCGATTACCCTGCACCGATGGTTTTATTCTGACGGCTTATCTGACTCGTCGACCTTCACAACAACGAGAGGTTTTATGGACACGTTGAAAATTTTACAGGCTTCTGAACAAGCCAACTGGGATTATGACGATGAAGCAGATGTTTTATATTTGTCAGTAGGTAAACCTCGTCCGGCAATTGGCATCGACATTGGTGATGGGGTGGTGCTGCGCTATGACGAAGCAACCCAGGAAGTTGTCGGCCTCACGGTAATTGGATTACGAGCCAAGGTTGCCAAGGCGGCTTAGCTAGATCTTGTTGAAGATGCTCCCTTGGCTATTGTCCATAGGCGCAGACACGGTTAGCCTGCTCCTACAGCGCTTACTCGCTTCTGCGGATAGCTTCTTTAATTTCAAGCAATAATTCCAACAAAAGAGAACGATTATACATAGATAACATCTCGGTCAATTCGTGCTTTGAGGTAGGGATTCATGGAATCTCGATATCGGATAACATCGACTTCTCTACCAAAGGCCTGCTCTAGCTCAGCTTTTAGCCGGACTCGCTTCAGCATATTTGGTTGCATATGGACAACTACATCAATATCACTGTCTTGACGGGCCTTGTTTCTGGCGACTGAGCCAAAGATACCGATCTGGTTAATGGCGAACCGCTCAGCCAAGTCGGGTTTCAGGGTGCACAATAGCGCTAATACCTCATCTTTGCTATCAATTGCGACCATAGGGCTGTGCTCCGTCTGCCATCTGGTTTGTTTATGAATAGCTTACTACCTAGCGCTTAAAAGATGCTCTATGCCGAGGTACCGGGTATCTGCCCAGGAAAACTGGAAAGAAAGCCAAACCGCCTAAAGGCACCCGGTACCTGAACTCGCTCTCTCGCTTTCTACTCCAAAGGCGTAATTCTGCGAGTCATGACGCTGATGTATTCGCCGTTGCAGCGCTCACGTCGAAGCCCGGTGGGGATGGGGTCGATCCAGGCGATGCGCTGACAGTAGCCAAGCACTGACCTGCGGTTGATGGCTTCGATGACAGCGGCGTAGTTGCCCAGCAAGATGTGGCAGAGCCGGTCTGGGTGGTAGGTGGGCAGCTTGAACTGGGTGGAGACGGTGCGCTCTCCGGGGTTGGGTTGGTACATATACGGTTTCTCCGTTTTCGGTTTAAGGAAAATGGGGAAGGTTCTAGCGATCCCGATGAAGGTAAAACAAGACGCTAGCTCTTAGAATGGCTCCTAAGGGCATCTCACTTACCCGCGTTAAGAGGAATATCCCAGGGGGGGTGAGGAGTTGCCCCTCCTCTCTTCTCCGCCTAGAAGTCATTCCCCGCAGGAGTATTGTCGCCAAGTCCGCTGAGAGTTCAGCCGTGTTAGGTAAGTGTCAACGATAAAACTCGGTAGGCCCTATGATTCAAATACTTATCCTGGCTAAAATTGGGCGAATGGTAGAAACCAATGGGAAAGCGAAATCATCTGAAGACGATTCGCAGTTTACAGAATCGTATTGACGAGCATCAAGAGAAAATCAGGCTAGAAAAACTGAGGGAACTTCCGAATTTGGGGCTAATTCGTCATTGGGAGAAAGAGATTCGAGCATTTGAGAAGGGTATTCAACAAGCGAAAAAGCGATTAGGGAGATAATTATGCAATTAGGTACAAGGTCGCTAGCTATTCAAGATGAAACGCTTCGGGTACTGATCCGAGAATTGGGGGATGAATGTGGTCAAGTACTCGAACTGATTCATCAACTTCAACTACCAGGCTTACAGGATGGTCAGAAAGCCAAAATTCTGGCTGAACTTTCAGCGTCTACGATTCACCTGTATGCTCACTGCGATGATGAATTTCAAACTTCCCTGGCCGATGAGCTAGAACGATTGTCGGATGAGTAGTTTTGTGAAATCCCTGCCTTTAAGGAATAGGGCGCAGGCAAGCCCATTGAGTGAACCTGCACGGGCAAACTGCTCATTTCATGAATACCAGCTCTTTTTCTACCATCGATTACTCTCCTCATTACGATGCTTTTAACCATTTTTATTAATGTCTAACTTCTCACCATCTATCCAAAAAACTGGATTTTTCCTGGAACACCGCACAATAATATCTGATGCTCACCAGTCTTATCCATTATTTGACCTGCCATTACACATCTACCGTTTCTCTGTCGGTGGGCATTGCCCCCAAACACAGCCCGTAAACCAGTTAGTAGGATAGGCACTGCCCACCATTCCATCAACGTTTTCCACCCACCACTCCGCGATCGCCCCCTCATCTCCCAATCCATCACCCACCCCACCGTTCTACAAACCCTGAGGTGGATGCCAGGCAAACTCAATCCAGATGAGTCGAGCGGCCACAAGATTATCGTTGTTGAGCCGCAAGGCAACGACAGGCGCACGACCAGTAGGAGTGTTTCCAATAATGTGAGTTCCGCCATTACCCAAAAAAAGTGAGCCGCCCAATCTTCTATTCGAGGATTGAATAGCTGCACCAGTTGCTGAGACTCAGGATCAACCGCTTCAGTTTTTGTGCCCTTGAATTCATTACAGCGGTAACAAGCCGCTGCCAAATTAATCATGTCATCTGTGCCACCCAACGAACGTGGGAGAATGTGTTCCATCACCAAGGGAATTCCCGTTAAACGTGATGATGTCTGGCAATACTCGCAGCGATGGTTGGCTTCCTCGATGATCTGTCGCCGCAGACCCTCAGAAATAGTCATGCTGGCGTGGGTAAATCTTTTAACTTGGGCGGCTTCTGACCTCGCCAGCGCAGCAGTGCCCAGGCATAGGCTTTACGCAACATGAGCTGATCGGCAGTCTGTCTTAAATCGGTCAACTCCTGTCGTTCATTCAGAGAAAGCTGACCCTCTTGATTTTGTTCTAAGAGTTCAGAATGTCGATACCATTGGGCCGCTTCGGCTTCAGCTTGGGCAATAGCTAACAACTCATCAGTGCTGAGGGTTTGCATTGCCAGCAATTCAGCCTGGATTTCTGGAGGAGCATTTTCTGCAGAAGGTGGAAGGTTGCTAAGCACACTTTGAGCAACCAGAGTTTCGATCGATTGTTGAGTTGCTGCCGCCATCCGCAATAGCTGGCGCATCACAGATTCAGGCAGTTCAATGGTAATTGGCTGCATCGACATGGCGGCAAATAGGGTGGCGATATGATCCTATTCTACTCCCCTGGCCACAACACCCCGATAAATCCTGTATTTCTTGCTGTGCGCCTTGCTGGAGAAAGTGGAGGATAGGTACAGGGCTCACCAGCGTCTCAATCGCTTCATTGCTAATAGGAGGTTCAAACTCGACTGCCTGCTGATTTTGCCCGTGCCCATCGCTAGGTATCCTCGCTAGTTTTACTGGGCACGCAAGCTTTGCTCAGCCTACCTGGGGTATTGTGGTTTCCAGAAATCACCGAAGGGTCTTACCTTTCAGCCCTATCTTTCGGCCTTAACCGCCGTGGCGAAGTCAGGGCGCTGATGGATCCAGGGGCTCCCTGGCTCAAGCTGCCTAGCGAGGGAGAACAGGGTAGCTTCAGCGGCGGGGCGGCCAACCAACTGCACGCCCACGGGCACCCCGTTGGGGGCAAACCCCCTAGGAATAGCCAGGGCCGGCTGGCCGCTGGCGTTAAAGGGTGGGCAGGGAGCCACCCAATTAATCACATTTTCAAGAATTTTGGGCGATCGCAGCCCCTTCCACTCGCCAATTTTGATCGCTGGGTGCATGTACACCGGCAAAATCAGCACATCGTAGGGCTGGCAAAACTGCACAATCTGACGGGCCACCCGCTGGAGCTGGGCCACGGCCCGCAGGTAGGCCCCGCTGTTAATGCGCCGGGCCCGCCAGTAGAGCCAGCGGTTCATTTTCTCCAGCACGACCCAGGGTACGCCAACCTCGGCCACCACACACTCCCATGCCACCACAAAGGGGTCAATCAGGGCTTCCAGGTCAGGAAAAACCACTTCTTCGGCGGTGTGGCCGAGGTCCTCGACCTGTTGCACCGTTTCATAGATGGCCTGGCGACAGACCGGATCGAGCTCGCCAATCGGGTTCAGGCGAGTGACGTAGCCAATGCGCAGGGACGGGGGTGGGGTGTCTAGGCCCACCAAGAAAGACGGGTCTGGGTCAGGCAGCCAGTAGGGATCGCCCACCGCATAGCCGCTGAACACATCCAGCAGGGCGGCGGTGTCGGCCACGGTGCGCCCCAGGGGCCCGTTCACCGCTAGGCCGTTGAGCCGCTCACCCACCGGAGAGAAGCTAACCCGCCCACGGGAGGCCTTCATGCCCACCAGGCCACAGCAAAAGGCCGGGCCGCGCAGGGAGCCACCCCCATCAGACCCCTGGGAAATGGCGCACAACCCCGCTGCTAGGGCCGCCGCTGCGCCGCCGCTAGACCCGCCGGGGGTGTAGTCCAAATTCCACGGATTCCGGGTGGGGGGAAACCCCGGCGGCTCGGTGTAGGGCAAGGACCCCAGCTGGGAGGTGGCGGTTTTACCGAGGATGATCATCCCCGCCTGGCGCAGCTTGCCCACGATGTAATCGTCCTGGTCGGCAATGCGATCGCAGGCCGCCTTAATGCCGTAGGCGCAGGCCACCCCCTCCACCGGGTTGAGGTCTTTGACCGACACCGTCACCCCAAACAGGGGCGGGAGAGGATCGGGGTTGCTGGCCAGGTGCTCGGTTTTGGCCTTGGCATCGGCCAATGCCTGCTCTGCCACCACCGTCACGTAGGCCCCCAGGGCTGGGTTCAACCGCTCAATGCGCTCCAGGTAGATCTGGGTGAGCTCGAGGGGAGAGATCTCTTTGTTGCGAATCAGCCGGGCCTGGTCGAGGGCGGGCAAGAAGGCAAGATCGACGGCATTCATACACTAACCGGGCAGAGGGCACGATGCCTTACAGAATATCAAGCCCTGGGCGAGTGGAGAGATTTCCGCTGGAGCTTGCCAGGGTGGAGCTCCTGCATAGGGAGAGGTGCGCCAGCGGGGTTAGCAGTCGCTGCTGTCGGGGCCGCACACCCGAGCCGGGCGAGGGCTGACCAGGTGATGTAGTTCGCTGAGATAGGCTTCCAGTTCACCAAACTCGGCGGGGTTGAGGCGGTAATAGATCCAGCGGCCATCCTGGCGGGCCGAGATTAGCCCCGCCTCGCGCAGGGTTTTGAGGTGAAAGGAGAGTTTTGACTGGGCAATGCCCATGCGATCGCACAAATCGCACACGCACAGCTCCTGCGATCGCAGCAGCTCAATCACCTCCAGCCGCAGTGGGTCAGACAGGGCCTTGAACTTGGTGATGGTGGTGGCTGATGAGGCGGTTTGCGGGGCTGACAACATGGGTGGGCTTTACAAGGATTGGCTTCTAGCGTAGCAGAGCTGACTAGAACTGTTATGAGATGGGCGCACGGCGCTGTAGTCGCTAATGGAATCAGGCGCGCTAGTTCTTGTTTGCGCACGGGCAGGATAAATTCGTAAGTCATGGGAGTTCACCTTCGGCAAAGAAAACAGGGAACTCGGCTAGTATCCCGTGAGGATGCCGAACCGAAGGCTAGAACTACAATAGGTCTAGTCATTCCGGATTGCTATATAGTGAATATTGAACAAAGCAGCGAAATCTGGTACTTCTTTCCCTTTCAAGGAATAGTTGTTACCGATCAAGAATTTGGCCTCCAAAATCCTTTGTTTGGGGATTCAACCATAATATCTGAGGAACACTACTCCAGAATTTTAGATGAAGCATCACCCTACAACTTCCCAGTAGGCTCTGAGAATATTATTAAAAACCCTGCCTTCGAAGATGGATTGCATTCGTTAATTGCTGTTCGAAGAAAGACTAAGACATATGTTGATCACGGACGAGAAAGTGCCCGTAACAGAGCGCGCAAAATATCATCGGTTCTCTCCATTGCCTTACTAGTTCAGCAGGAAATAATGAAAACCTGTGGATTGCTAGAGCGAGCATACTCCAAATATCCTGTTGTAATAAACATGGAAGGAAATTTCTTTGGTTATTCCATAGAAAGGGATGACTCATTGATAGTTAGATCAAAAGAAGATGCGTTTCGTGTCTCTGGGAAAGACATTGTAAAATTACTAAATTCACATGTGTGCGAACCTTTATATAGTGCAGTTTTAGCAAATAAAAATCTTCAAAAGAGTTTAATTTATTCTATTGAGCAATCATGCATTCGCTTGTCGCAGGCTTTCTACGAAACTACACATTCACCTCGGATTTTGGGGTGTATAACCTCAATTGAGATTTTGCTTTCAAGGCAGGCCGAAAGGAATGATCTTATAAAAAACAGGATCAAGACTTTGATTGGCGATAATTTAGCTCATAAATATGAGATGGAAAAAATTTTTGAATTGCGAAACAAATATGTTCACAAAGGGGAGGAAATCAAAGATTATGAGGCTTCTACATGCTCACTTGCATTGGCAATGTGTTGCTTATTTAATTATGCTTCTCTCGCTAAGAGATTCAAGTCAAAATAAGCCTTAATCGATTTCCTGGATTATTTGTTCGCGTCGAAAAAAATCGATTCTGAATGGCTGCCAAAACCCGAGATTCTACACGAATATGTTGTAAGGGATGAATTTCCCTTTATTCAGCGGATGAAAATGCTCAAACAACATTTTTCATCTATGAGTGAAGAAGATTTTTTCATTGGGTGAAAAGTGTTTGAGCTGCAGCCATGACATGGAAACATTCATTACGCCTCATCAACAAGAGCTAAAATTTGGTCATACAGCGCCGAAGATACTCTGAAATCTGATGTTGAAATCAGAGCGTCCATTAATGGCTTGACGGCAGAAATTAGATTCTTTTGCTTGGCTTCAATCAAAATACCCAGCAACCCAGTGATTCTTACCCCCAAACGGTTTGCCTCTGCTCTGCCCCGGCGCTCATCAATTAAGAGCAAATCTGCATTCAGTTCCAGGGCAAGAGCGATCGCTTCCGATTCTCCAGGGTCTAGCCTCACCTCACTTTGAAGCCGTCCCACAACAGCAAGGTCAATCACTTGCCTCACATCAATCCAAGGGGCTGTTTCAACTTCAACAGCGCCCGGAACAGGTGGCTCTATCTCTATCAGTTCACGATAGACTGCCTCCGGAATTATGACTTGGCCGTAGAGTTGAGGCAAAAGCTGTAAGTATTTAATCGCCGCCAGATTGGTAATTGCCGACGTATCGCTAATGACAATCACAATCGGCCTAATGCCTGTAAATTCTTCAGATCTAGCTCAAAATCCTCAACGTCATACACGTAGAGAGGTATATTACGCTGTTTCAGGAATTGGCGAAAGTCATTGAGAGGCAGTTCTGCAAGCTGGCTAGCACAGCCCAGGGTCAAACGTCCTGACTGAAACAAATGCAAAGCAATTTCTTTACGGAATTCAGCTGGAGTAAGCTGAGATGCTTGTAAGATTTCGTCTGAAATTAAAACGCTCATAGTTTTACCCCTGCCAGCCCATACTTTAGCGTAGCTCACAAACCCTAGGTAGACATGACTACAGCACCAAGGTATCGATAAAATCAAGAATGCCGAGTGATATGATAAAATCCGTTTTCTCACTCCCCGGAACGCTCCATTTTGACCCAGGCTTTTTCCTTTAGCTGCGACGCCCGCTGTAGCCACACCCAGGCGCGGGCGGGCACCTTCACCACCCCCCACGGCCCCGTACACACGCCCCGGTTTATGCCCGTGGGCACCCTGGCCAACGTCAAAACCGTCACCCCCGCCCAGCTCGCCACCACCGGGGCGCAGATGGTGCTTTCTAACACCTACCACCTGCACCTGCAACCGGGCGAAGACATTGTGGCCGAGGCGGGGGGACTCCACCACTTCATGGGTTGGCCTGGCCCCATGCTGACCGATTCGGGCGGCTTTCAGGTGTTTAGCCTGAGCCAGATGCGCACCATTACCGAAGACGGCGTCACCTTCAAATCGCCTAAGGATGGCCGAATTATCAATATCCGCCCCGAAACCTCGATTCAGATCCAAAACGATCTGGGGGCCGATGTGATTATGGCCTTCGATGAATGTCCCCCCTACCCGTGCAGTCGTGAAGTGATCAAAGCCTCCACCGATCGCACCTGGCGCTGGCTCCAGCGCTGTGTGGAGGCGCACCAGCGGCCCGATCAGGCCCTGTTTGGCATTGTCCAGGGGGGCGTCTACCCCGATCTGCGCAGTTCAGCGGCGATGCAGTTGGCGACCCTAGATTTGCCGGGATATGCGATCGGCGGCGTGAGTGTAGGGGAGCCGCCCGAGCTAATCGAAGCCATTGTCAAGGCCACCGCCCCCTGCCTGCCCGATCACAAACCCCGCTACCTGATGGGGGTGGGTACCTATCGGGAAATGGCCCAAGCGATCGCCGCTGGGGTAGACCTGTTTGACTGCGTTATTCCCACCCGGCTGGCCCGCCACGGGGCGGCCCTGGTGGGGGGAGAGCGGTGGAATCTAAAAAACCAGCGCTTTCGCCGTGACTATACCCCCATCGATGCCACCTGCCCCTGCTACACCTGCCAGACCTTTAGCCGCGCCTACCTCTGCCACCTGATCCACGCTAAGGAGATGCTGGCTTTTACCCTAATCTCGCTCCACAACATTGCGGAGCTGGTGCGGTTTACCCAGCGGATCCGGGAGGCGATTTTGGGCGATCGCTTCGCCGTAGAGTTTGCCCACTGGTTGGCACCAAACCCGTCAGGCCACCCAGTAGACGCCCCCCCGGCATGATAAGATGCGAGAAAAATTTACCAAATCTCAGATTCCAGCCAGGGCACTCCAGGGTGCAGCTCTGCTGGCCTCTAGATCTTGTCTGTCCCGGCTGTGTCACGAGAGGATAATTATTCCATGGAAGTCGCAATGCTGTTCGCTAAGCTACCCGAAGCCTATTCCCTGTTCGACCCCCTGGTGGATGTACTGCCCATTATTCCACTATTTTTTCTGCTGCTGGCCTTCGTGTGGCAGGCTTCCGTGGGCTTTAAGTAAGCCTCTCCGTCTCTCTCTAGAGCGGTTTGCCCCAGGGTTGTCATTCACCCTGGGGCTTTGTCGTTTTAGGGATAATTCTGGCTACGAAAATACCGAAGAATTCTGCTGCCCCCCAAGGGCGCCGGCCCTGCGCCCCTCCTGAGGTATCTTCTTTTCCGGTAACCTCCTCGGCACGGCTCCCCTAGTCTCCTAACCGGTAGGCGCTGATATACTGGGCCAGCGTTCCTCTGCCATATCTCCCCTACCCGCCGCCCCTGCCTGCCATGGTCAAAGATTCTGGCTCCAGCCATCGCTTTAGGCTGTCGATTAAATCCCTCGAGTATGGGGTAGATCCAGGGGTTACCCACGCTGGGGTGCAGGCGTTGTGTGGCAACATTACCCGGTTGAGCCATTTAGAAAACACCACCTTTGCCTTTCTGCCCATGGCTCGACCCAAGGCTCGGCCCAGCACGCAGCCGGGGGAGGCAGCGATCGCCCCTAGCGCTGGTATCCCGGCCCCCACCCTGTATGCCGGGCTTCAATTTGAGGCACCGCTAGACAAATTTAGGGTGATTTTGAGGTGTCTCGGCAGCTGGCTAGACCTCACTGCCCAGAAAACCCTGTTTGCCTTAGAACTGCCACCGACCCAGATCATTACCCTACAGACCAGCCAGGCCAAGGGACTGGCTCAACTGCTGTCCCTAGGGGAAGCTCTGTTGTCGCCCCAAGACCTGTATCGGATGCAGACAGAGGCCTACATCGACAGGTTTGGGGAAATCACCCCTGCCGCCCAGGCCAATTTAAATCTTGCCCGCCATCGGGTGGGGCTATCTCTGGAAGAGGCTAATCACCTCCAGGCTCAGGCCCTGGGGCCGTTCAAAAACCTGGCAGAAAAATATCAGCACTTTCGCCAAGCGCTGCTGGCCTGTCAGCAGGACAACGTCCTAGATAGCGATTTTTGGGCCGTCATGGGGGATAAGGCCACCACCATGGGGCTGCCCGAGGTCGATGCTCAATTCTTAAAAGCAGAGCGTTTGGCAACCCTGAGCCGCGAAACCGAGCGAGCCCAACAGCAGGCGGAGGCCGCCGCAGAATCAGCTCGACAGCAGCGCCTGGCAGAGGAGCAGCGCCTGGCCAACTATCGTCAAGCCTTTGCAGACATTGTGCTGGCCGATTTCCCCCCCCAGGGGTTTGGACCAGACGCCGCCTCATTTCGCCAGCGCGCCCTGGCAACGCTCTCGGTCACAGCGTTTACCCAGGGTCGCCTGCACCAGGCCCGGGAGTTTTATCACCTCAGCCCGCCCGAGGCAGAGACCCTGGATGCAACGGTTTTAGATGAGCTGTATTCGAGATCTGGCTTACTATAGGGTTTCAAAGGATGGATCTGGGACTCTAGTTTGATTGCGGGTGCGTCTGTGAGGTGGCAGCTTGACGCAGAACGTTAGATGTTTAATCAAATTTGTGGATCCTCAGCTTAAACGTGACGAGGTGGTCACGGAGGTTCACTACCTCATTGACGATCTGTGTGACCTAGAGGGCATGGGTCAGACTAGGTTTGAGAAAGTTTCAGAGATTAGAGAGGCCGACCCCATTGGCGTCGGGGTGAAGTTTGAGACTGATGCAGAGCGGCTGGGAGCGATCCTGAGGCGGTTGCGCTATCGCCTCTACTACCGACCCATCGACACGCTCTTCTTCTTCCAAGCTTCAGACCTCAACCTGCAAATTCAAACCCACCGAGCCGAGGACTTGCTTGGCCTGCTAGACATCGCCCGGAGCGGGCTGCTGTTTTCCCCAGCCTGCGACTACCTGGCCGAGGCCGAAACCTACAGCCGCACCCAGGGCGAGCTCTCACCCACCGAGCTGGATAACCTCAACCTGCTCCGCCAGCGCCTCGGCCTCTCGGTCGAGCAGGCTGACGACCTCAATGCCAAAGCCACCGGCCCCTACCGAACCCAGGCAGAGAAGCGCCGCCACTTTGAAGACATCACCCAGGCCGAATTTAGCCGCCTGCGAACCTTGGCCGCAGGGCAGCCCTTGGCCCCTAAAGATACCTGGTCAGTGTTGCAAGAGCTGGCCGAAAATTTGGGCCTGCCCATCCCCACCGCCGAAGCCATTTACCAACAGCACCAGCAGCGCTACGACGACGACAACCTCAACCTCCTGCAATTCACCAGTGGCTCCGCCGAAGCGGCCGATCTAGGGGCCGTCATTCCCACTGAAATTGAGTCCCAAACCCAGGCCCAGGCGGATCTCGACCAATACCGATCGCTATGCCGCCAAACCATGGCCGAGGCGCTCTACCCCTCAGAATTTGACCAAGGTCGCCTGGCCCAAGCGCGGCGGCTGCACACTATTTCCCTGGAGGAAGCCTCCACGATTGAAGCGGCGGTGCGCGATGAGTTATACGGCAGCATCGAGTCTGCCACCGGAGTCGACTACAATCGGCTGCGGGAGTTGCTCCACCAGCAGGCCTGGCCAGCGGCTGACCTGGAGACCGAAGTTGTCATGCTGCAAGCCCTCAACCACGACATGCAGCCGGTCACCGCCGCCACGGTGCAGCGCCTGTCGCCCGTTGACTTAGCCACCATTGATGCCCTGTGGAGCCGCTACAGCAATGGGCGGTTTGGGTTTAAGGCCCAGCAGCAGGTGTATCGGGGTCAACAGCCGCTTCAGTCTGACGACCATAAACGGTGGGCCGTCTTTGAGGAGACCCTGGGGTGGCGTGAACCGTCATCCTGGTTGTATCAGGGCTTTAAGCCCTATTACAACCTCACCTTTAGCCTTGAAGCCCCCCCCGGCCATCTACCCACCTGGCGCTGGTGTTGCGTCAGCTTGGGCCATCGCTACAGCCCTAGCCCTGAGGCCATGGAGGCCGTCATGGCCTACCTCAACGATTGCATGCCCCTAGAATCAGCCATGACAGCCCTCGATCCAATAGCGATCGCCGGGGAGGTGAACCATGCAAGCTAGCGTTTCTAACTCAGAACTTGACGCCAGCCTCAGCGAGCTCACCCTGCTGCTCAAGGATGAAGACTGGGAAGCGGCCGATCGCCTCACCGCTGACATCCTGCTGCTGGCCGTGGAGCAACGTCTGCACAGCGGCGAACGGCTCCTCCAAGACACCTCGGCCAGTCACCGCCCCCACCTCACCGCCGAGACCCTAGCCACTATCCCCTGCCAACTGCTCTACGCCCTTGATAGCCAGTGGCAAGGGGCCAGCGGCGGCCACTTTGGCTTCTCAACCCAGCTTCAGATCTACACCGAAATCCTCAGCTCAGCCACCTTTGACCCCGCTCTGCGCAACTGGGCCACCCCCCACCCCTTCTTTGAATCCGTGGGTTGGTTGATGCTGTTTCCGGTCCGCCCCCTTGGGTTTTTGCGGTTTTATAACTGGCTAGAGTTTGATCTCGAAGCGCCCAAGGGCCACCTGCCCGCGATGTGGTACTGGCACCTGCCAGGGATGGCCTCCCTGCGCCTAGGCGGCTTCTCAACCGGCCAGGGCGCAGGCTTTGGCGACCTGGCCCGGCTCGACGCCATGATGCTGCGAATGACCCGGTGTCAGCAGTTGGGTGGGTGAGTGGATGGGTAGGGGCAGACCCATGGATGGGTCTGCCCTGAACCCTACTCGGGTTGAGGGGTGGGGGCTGCCGGTTCCACTTCGGCAGGCGGCGCGATCTGAGCCCAGGGAATGCGGCGATCGCTGGCCAGCAGACGGGAAATTTCCCTGGCCCCGTAGCGGTTGATGTGGCTGGGGTCAGCAAACAGGTGAGATTTCCAGCGCCATGCTTCGAGGAGATCGACCAGAATGAAACTCCCCTGGCTGGCCCTGTTCTGCAAAAACTGCTGAAACTCCCGTTCGTAGCCCAGGCGTACCTCGTCGAGGTAGTCATTACTGAGGGGGAGGTTGACGAAGACCAACGGAATAGTCTGGCTCTGCAAAAACTGCATTGTAGCCATCAAGGAAACCGTCTGTACCCCCTCTAGGCGAAAGGAACGATAGGTATCGTCGTACAGACCCTGCACCTGGGGAAAGCTGCGGTAATAGACCGCCGGGTTGAACTGGTCATTGACCGGCAAAAACCCCTGGGAGGTGATGGGGCTGAGGGGCACCGTGCCATGATCGACCTTGGGGGTACTGGCGGCAGGTTCGGTGTCCGCGCTAGCCGTCTCTTCGGGGGCGGCGGGTTCGGGGGCGGCGGGTTCGGGGGCGGCGGGTTCGGTGGTGGTGGATGGTGCCTCGGCGGGCTCGACCGCCACGCTTTGCAAGCTCAGGGTAGCTCCACTGGCCACGGCCGCATAGCCAGGGGAGGCGAGAATTTCCGCAAAGGTGCGGTCAAACCGTCCGCTGTTAAAGGCACGGGACCCTTCGGCCCAAATAATCAGCTTGGGGTAGAGATCCGGTGCTAGCAGCCGCCGAGTTAAAAAGCTCACCACCTGGGCCGTAGCCCCGTTCACGCTAAAGTTATACACCCGGAGGCCGGGGTAGCCCTCAGCCGCCAAGGCCTGCTGGAGCACCTGGGGGTCAACGCCCTGTAGGGCCCGCGAGCTGCCCACGATCAGCACATCGGGCGGCCCGAGAGTAGCGACGTAGGCGCGGTACAGGCTGACCTGCTCATCTAAGACATCGCTGCCCAAGGTCGGAAACGCTCGGGGTAGGCCCTGGGCATCGGCCTTTTGCTGGGCCAGATACAAATTTTGTTGGTACTCTCGGGCTTTGCGTTGGGTAAAGACCTGACGCGGATCCTCTGGGGCCACGTCTTGCAGCAGGGTCACGGAAGTCCCCCAGGCCCCAGCGACCTGGTTCCACTGGGAGGCCGTGCCAGCAGTGGCGGTCAGCTGAACCGCCCGATTCGCTTCGTCAATGGCCTGGTACCAGGGGTCAGCCGAGGCTAACGCCGGGTTTGCGGAGGCGATTTCTGCCGCGTTCCGTTCTGGCATCGCAGCGGTAGCCCCAGAACCAGTCTCAGGGTTATCGGGGGCCGCCGATGGTCCTGGGTAGCCGATGCAGCAGGTCAGCCACACACTCAACGCCATCGATGCCGTCAGTCCGCCACGGGAGGTAAAGAGGTTAGTCATGGCTGCGTTAAGGGCACTGGGGGAACAGGGTGTCTCAATTCCCTACAGTTTAAAGAATTGAGGCACCAAGCTGCCGCCCGACTATCGTGGTTGCGGCCATTCTCGCCGTAACGGGGTTTATTCCCCCAGGCCAGGAGCCACCATCGACTGGACTAGCAGAGGTTTGGGAAAACTGCGTAAGAGGGTGTTTGACAAGTCAGAGAGCGTCTCAGGTTATACCTAGGCCGTAGGCTAATGTCCTCAAAAATCAGTGTTCCTGCTGTCTCTTGGTGGCAAATCAGACCTGGGATAACCCTTTTCAAACACCCTCTAAAACTAACTAGGCTTTGAAACCGATAACCACACATTTAAAGCGAGCATCAAGGGCTTTCATGAATCGGAGTCTGTGCCCGAACCGGCCATGGCCCTCAGCCTGCTAGTGGTGGGTGGTGCCATGGTGGCCAAGCGTCGTGCGGCTAGCTCCCAGGTGGGCTAAGGCGCTGTTCCAGAGGTTTCTCGGTTTGGAGTCGTCAGCCTGACCTAAACTATCCCAACTATTCCAGGGCAAATTACCCAAAGCGATATCAAGAGCGGATTGCCCGCTTTAAGTCTCTTCTTCCAGCAGATGGCTTAGGCCACCTGCTTTTTTTAGTGCCATCCCTCAAAGAATTTTCATTTTTTCAACATTCTGCGATAGTGGGGCTGTGCCCAACATCCATGAGGTAACCGGTGGTACCCCTTAAAGACTACAATCCAGGCCAGCGCACGCCCTACGTCACCTACGGACTAATTGTGCTCAACGTGGCGATTTTTATCTATGAGCTTAGCCTGCCGACCTACGGGCTAACCGACTTCTTCCACGCTTGGGCCGTGGTGCCCGAAGAATTTTCGACCAGCCTGACCACTGGATTGTCGACCATCAATGGGGAGGAATGGTTGACGCTGGTGACGGGTCAGTTTCTCCACGGCGGCTTTTTGCACCTGGCGGGCAACATGCTCTACCTATGGATCTTTGGCAACAACGTCGAAGACCAGATGGGTCACCTGCGGTTTTTGCTGTTTTATCTGCTGTGCGGGGTGCTGGCTAATCTGACCCAGTGGTTTTTTGCGATGGACTCAGAGATTCCATCCCTGGGGGCTAGTGGCGCGATCGCAGGGGTGATGGGGGCCTATATCTTTCGCTTTCCCCAGGTGCGCATTCTCACCCTGGGGCCCCTGGGGCCATTACCCCTGCCGCTCAAAATTCCGGCCCTGTTTTATCTGGGCATCTGGTTTGCCCAGCAGGCTGTCTACGGGTTCGCCAGCCTGGGGGCCCCCGCCATGATCGGCATGGAAGGCGGCGGCATCGCCTACTGGGCCCATGCTGGCGGCTTTGCCATTGGGGCTCTGCTAGGCCCCCTGTTTGGCCTCTTTAGCCAACCCGACGGGGTTGAGGCTAGCGCCGAGACACCGGGAGTTGAGTAGAGACGAAAGTTTTGAACCTTGAACTTTGATTTTTGAACCTTGAACTTTGAATGCCGCCCACCACCCACTCGTACCCAAGCTTGAATACCGGCGGCGAGCAACACCTCGGGACAAGTCTGGCCACAAAAACACCGAAGAACTTGGGTTCCTGGCCAGGGCGCAGGGCTCTGCGCCCCTACCGGGGGTATTTTCTTGCCCCGACCCTCCGGGCGATTGCCTTGCAACGAAAATGAGAAATTGTTACATTGCTTTACATATACGTCGTTCATTCAGCGGGCTGAGGCTTGTCCGCCCCAGGATTGGGTGGGGAGTCTGATGTCTAGGCCGCCGAGCAGGTTTAAGCAATGTTTGATTTGATGGGTGAAACCAGTCCTATGCCTCAGTCCATCACTATGGCCCAGATGCTAGGCCTGTACAGGGCCGGGCGGCGAGACTTTAGCCACCTCGATTTTCAGGATGCTTGGATGGGCGGGGTAGAGCTTTTGGGCATTGACCTGAGTCAGGCCAATCTGGTGTCGGCTAATCTGAGCCAGGCCAAGCTGGAGGGGGCACAACTGGGCGGTTGTAACCTATGGCGGGCCAACCTAGAGGACGCTGACCTGACGGAGGTGAACCTGGCCCGCGCGGTGCTCATTCGCGCCGATCTCAGTCGGGCCAGGTTGTTGAGGGCTGACCTCCGCTGTAGCGATCTGCGTCTGGCCACCCTGCACCAGGGCGTGCTGCGCGGGGCCGATCTGCGCGACGCTAATCTGAGCTATGCCGACCTGCGCGACGCGGATTTGACCGGGGCTGATCTACGGGGAGCCGATTTGACCAGTGCCAACCTGCGGGGGGCCAACCTGGCGATCGCCCACCTAGACGGTGCCCACCTGGATCGCGCCTGGCTGGATAGCGCAGACCCTCTGCCGGCGGGCTAGAGATTTCTGCGGCCTCGATGGAGGGCAGACACACAGGTCTGCCCCTACGGATCCGCCGTCTGGGTGGAGGGCAGACACACAGGTCTGCCCCTAGGACGCATCCTGAAGCGCCTGACGCAGTTGGCCGTGATGCTGGGCCAGGCGGGCGGTGGCGTCCTCGACGTTGACGTTGCCCAGGTGCATCATTAGGGCCAGCTTGACCTGCTGGTTGCTGCGATCGAGCAGGTGGGCGGCGGCATCTCGATCCAGGTCAGTGAGGTCGCAGAGAATCCGCAGGGCGCGATCGCGCAGTTTGGTATTGGTCACCGCCACATCCACCATGCGGTTGCCGTAGACCTTGCCCAGGCGCACCATCACCCCTGTGGACAGAATATTGAGGGCCATTTTGGTGACGGTGCCCGCTTTGAGCCGGGTCGACCCGGCCAGCAGCTCGGGCCCCACCAGCAGCCGAATGTCGATGTCGGCGGCGACAGGCACCTGGTCGGCGGGTACACAGGCCATGAATACGGTGGTGGCACCGCGCTGGCGGGCCGCGGCGATCGCCCCCTGCACGTAGGGAGTCGTGCCCCCGGCGGTAATGCCCACCACCACATCCGGGGAACAGATGGCTCGCGCTGCGATCGCCGCCGCTCCATCGTCAGCCACATCCTCCAAGCCCTCGGAGCTCTTGACTAGCGCTTCGGCTCCCCCGGCAATAATGCCCTGTACCAGGTCGGGCGGGGTGCAAAAGGTGGGCGGACATTCCGCCGCATCCAGCACCCCCAGGCGACCGCTGGTGCCTGCCCCCACGTAGAACAGTCGCCCCCCCTGGCCCAGGGCCTCGGCGGTCACGTCAATGGCCGCCGCTAGTGCCTCCTGAGCCCCGGCAATGGCCGCTAGGGTACGCTGATCCTCTTGGTTAAACAGCTCGACCAGCTCCAGGGCACTGAGCTGGTCGAGCTGGGCGCTGCGGGGGTTGGCCTGCTCGGTGAGTAAATGACCGCGATCGGCGGGTTCTGAAGCAGCGTGAGGGGGAGGCTTGACGGTCACAGGCGACATTCCCAGGACAATAAATGGACAATCAATACTCTCGCTAATGTAGAGCGTTGGCGCGCCTAGCGCACAAACCGAATCGCGACCTGGCGGCGGGCGGGCTTGCCCTCTGCCGCTCGCACTGCCCCCACAATGCAGCTCGTGATCTCCACCAGGGCCAGGGGGATCACGAGCAAGAACCCCACCAGCACAAACATCAGAGCCAGGGTGAGCAGCCAGGCTATCACCATGGTGAGCTGAAAGTTAAGGGCGGCCTTGGCCTCCTGCCGCAGGTCGGCGGCCTCTGCCCCAGCCCCCTTCACCAGCAGTAGTAGGGGAACCACCACCCGCCAGGGCAGCAAAAATGAGCCGCCCCAAAACAATGGCCACCCCCCCAGCCACTGGGTGCCCACCATCAGGTAGCTAAACAGCGGCATCAGATAGGCCAGGGTCACCAGCATCCTGTCTGACAGGTAGGCCGGTCGGGGTTCAGGCTGAGCCGGAAGATTAGAGTCCGTAGGAGAGGCGACCGCCGCCTCGCCGCCTGAACCTGGGGCCAGCGATGCCCTGGGGGAGAGAGCCTGAGACCGTTCTGAAGGATGCTCTGGGCTCGTTACATCCCCAGGATTCACGGCCCCAGGATTCATGGCCCCAGGATTCACGGCTCCAGGATTTACGACCTCTGGGATGAACAGACTATCGAGCCCAAAGCTCTCTTGCCAGTCGGTAGTGCTCTGCCCCACCCGCCGTCCGGTCACCCACACAGTCTCTACCGGGCAGACCAGGCCCAGCCGCCGCAGGCCGCGCCGGATATGGGGCACGGTCTGGGCTTGGCTGATCGGGGTCTCTGCCTCCAAAGCGAGGTAAAGCTGGGTGCCCTGCCACTGTCCCCGGGCCACAATGCCCTGGTGAGCGAGGGAGCGGGTGATCAGGTGGGCGATCGCCCGCGCGTCGCCCTGGCGGGCTCGTTCAACTAGAGAAGACAGGGAAATAGCCATGGCAGACAGGGGCTAGAGCAATTTCTCAAACTGCTGGCGCATGCGATCGAGCTCTGCCTGGGAAAAGGGATCGACCTCCTCTGGACCAGCCCCGGCGGCCAGCGGGTCGGCGCTCCAGGTGGTTTGTTCGAGGTTCTGCTCCGGCGGCATCGTCAGCGATCCCTCCGGGATCAGGCGGCAGCCGTAGCCGGCAGACTCACAAAACTCTTCGATGTCGGCCTGATCCATGCCCTCCACGGTGGCTTCTGGAAAGTCTTGGGCTTCTAGCATGAGGCCATAGCGGGTGGCATCGTCCTCGTGTTCAAACATCAGCACCAGGTCTTGCCCATCAATGCGGAGGGTGTGAATACCCTCGTTCTCGGTGCGGGCGTTAAACAGCAGCACGTACACCACCATGGCCGGATCTCACAAATAGCGGTACTTATTTACTCTACCGGTCAACCTCTTCCCCGCAGCGGACAAATTGCGCCAGTTACCGTCTGGACTCATGGCAAGCACTGTTCTGCCTACAGATGCCAATCTGAACCATTGATCTAGATCCATAGATCAGCCATCAATTCCTAAATTAAGTAGGTGGACACAATTAAATTCAGCATGTAGTTGGAGCTTAAGGGACTGAGGCCCCTTATTAGAGGTGTTCCCCCCAAACCCTAAGCCAAATAATTCTGTCCATGTACTTAGTTCGCTGCAAGTGGTAGGCAGGAGCCGGGGAGTTCATTACTATTGTTGGGTGTTCTACGGTGGCGTAAACGGGTATGACCCCTTCTCAAGAGCACGAGTCAGACCAGAATGCTGGTGGTCGTAGACCCTGGCTTGCCGTAGGCCTCACGGTCGGGGCCGGATTGCTGGTGCTCGGCGGAGCGGCGGGGGTAGCGGGCTGGGTGTGGAGCCGTAACCACCTGATGCCCTGGCTCTCGGCCTATCTGTCTGAGGTGGTGGGTCGCCCGGTGGAGCTAGGCCCCCTAGAGCGCCTAGGGCCCACTGGTATTCGCGTCGGTGCATCGACCCTGCCGCCCACCGCCACTGACCCCGATCGCCTGTCGGTGGGGGCTATAGAGGTGCGCGTCAACCCGCTGGATCTGCTGCGCCGCGACATTCGCCTGGGCATTAATCTAGAACAGGTCGAGGCCTACATTGAGCAGGCAGCCGATGGTCAATGGGTGGCGATCGAGCTGGATCTGCCCGAGACTGACCCCGATCGCAAGCCGTTTATTGAGGTCATGGTAGGGGCCGTGCGCCTGCAGGATGGTAGCTTGACGCTCCTACCCTACGGTACGGGAGCCCCCGATAGCCCCCAGATAGCCATTGCCGACATCCAGGGCCAGGGCGACATCAGCCGAGTTGACCTGGGGGTTGACCCCAATGTTGGGGCCGCGGTTCCCCGCCAGACCCAGCGCATTGATCTCACCCTCAACGGCACCTCGGTCAAGGGAGGCCGTGTAGATATCAAAGGGGCGGTGCAACTGCCGCCGCCAAAATCTAAGGTTTCGCTCGAGGGCTCGTCGGATCGCTCTGCGAAGGCCGACGCCGCTACCGCTAGGCCAGAGTTTCTGGCCTGGCTGCCCCCTGGGTTCCTACAAGCCCTGGTGCTACCGGCGGCCCCGGCCTGGGCCAGCGGTGATCCGGCGCAGCCCAATCCGGGGCTGATGGGCAAGGTCAACCTGCGGGCCCAGGACGTGCAGGCCATCGACATCATGCCCCTGGTGGAATCCTTTTTGGCTGGGCCGCTGCCGGTACAGTTTCCGACCGGGCTGGTGAGCGGCAGTGTCGATGTGGAGCTGGGTGGCGAGGTTACCCCTACCCTGACGGGCACGGCGCGCGTCAGCGAAGCCACCGTGACCGGGGCCACTCTGCCAGAGCCCCTCCAGGACCTGCAGGGAGATGTGCGGTTTCAGGGGCAGAGCTTGGCCTTTGAAGCGGTAACCGCCCGCATGGGTGACCTGACCGCCAAGGCCGGGGGCACCCTCGATTTGAAAAAGGGCTATGACCTGGCCGGTCAGGTTAACCCGTTTACCATTGCCCAGGTGGCTGACCTGGTGGAGACGACCCTGCCGGTGCCTGCCAGCGGCACCTTTGGGGCCAAGGTCACCATGACCGGGCCGCTGAACCAGCCGGTGATTGCCACCGACCTGGTCTCCCAGGATTCAGTCACCATCGACAAGGTGGTCTTTTCCCAGGTGAGGGCTAAGGGCCGCCTCCGCGCTCCTAATTTAATCCTTGACCAGGTGGTGGCGATCCCCCAGGCGGGGGGTGCCCTGAATGGTAGCGGCCGGTTTACCTTTGGCGAGCCCGGACAGCTGAGTCTGGCCCTCACGGGCGATCGCCTTCCCGCCGATGCCCTGGGCCAAACCTACGGCCTATCTAAGGCGGTCACCCTGGGGCCGGTCTCCTTTGAGGCCGAGGTCGCTGGCCCGGTCAACCAGCTGGTCGGCATCGCCAGCTGGCGCGCCCCCGCTGGCACCTACCCGGCTCGGGGTGATCTGCGCCTGGAGGGCGATATCCTTCGCTTTACCGATACCTTTGTGCAGGTGGCTGGGGGAACAGTGGCGGGCCAGGGTATGTTGGCCAATGGCCAGTGGAATGCCGATGTGATCGCGCGGGAATTGCGGCTCAGGCAGCTCGGGGCCGGGGTCGATGGCGTCGTTAACGCGGCCGCCCAGCTGTCGGGAAACCTGAAGGACACTAGCCTGGCGGGCATTCAAGGCCGGGGCCGGGGGGAGCTGGCCCTGGCCGGGGGCACCGTCGCCGCCCTCGCCAACCTGGCCAGCGGCCAGTGGACCGCCGATGTGGAGGGCCGCGACCTTCAGATGCGAGCCTTTGCCCCCGACCTCCAGGGCAGCGCTGGCGGACAGTTTACGTTTACGGGCACCACCGATGACCTCAGTCTGGCTGGCGTGCGTGGGGAGGGCCAGGCGGTGCTGTCAGATGGCTTGGCCACCGCCGCACCGAGGGCGCCCCAGCTGGCTCGGGTGCGCGAGCCCCTGATCGCCGACTTGGCCTGGAATGGTCAGTCGGTGCTGGTGCGCCAGGCCAATACCGCTGGCATCCGAGCCGCTGGCATCGTTACCCCGGCCCTCAGTGGCCCCGGTGCTCCCGCGATCGCCAACCTCGATCTCAACCTCAACGTCGATGGGTTTAGCCTGGCGGCCCTGCCGGTGCCCGATGTCATTCCCCTGGGGGGAGAGGCCTTCTTTGCCGGTCGGCTGCGGGGCCGCCCCGGTGCCCTCGACCTCAACGGTGAAGCCTCCCTGGTGGGGTTCACCACGGGAGAGTTGGCCTTTGCCTCGCCCCTCAGCGGCCCGGTTACCTTCAGGCAGGGCGGTGATCTGGTCGTGGATCTGACCGGCAGCGGTGACAATCGCATCTACGTGGCCACGGTCGAGGGCGATCGCGATCTAGAGTTTGAGGTGGTCAACGACCTGGGCCACCCCGACCAGCCCCACGCCTTGGCCACGGGCTACCTTCGGGGAGACAATCTCGCCGCCACAATTCAAAATCTTCCCCTCACTGACCTGAAACTGCCCCAGGGGGGTGTCGATGGCGTTGGCACCGTCAGCGGTTTGATCACCTCTGCCGAGATTACCGCCAACCTGCGCCTGCCGACCCTGCGGGCTACCTTCGATATCGAAGACCCCGGCCTGGGCTATTTGAGCTTGCCCCCCGCTACCGTGGCGACCATCGCCGACTCTGCTGCCCTAGACAGCCCGGTGGAGCTGGTAGAGCCGGTGGAACCGGATAGTCCCCTAGAGCCCGATCGCCCAGCAGAACCCGATGCCCCCGTGGAGCTAGAAACCCGCTACGGGCGGCTGAGGGGTACTGTGACCTATGCCGACAGCGTTGTGAGTCTGGTGGGTGTGGCCCTGGAGTCGGCCTCGGGGAAAAGCCGCTACCTGGCCAGCGGCACCTACACCCTGGCCAAAGAACCCCAGCTCAAGGGGGAGCTAGTGGTCGAAAATGGCCAGATTCAAGACATTTTGAGTGTCTTAATGATTTTTGAGCGGGCCGATTTTCGCGCTAACCTGCTCAAGCCACCGGAGTGGTTTCGCCCGGCGACTGAGGCCGATTTGGCCTCCCTGGAGGAGGTTAACCCGGTGGGCGATCGCAACGCCAGTCTGCTTGACCAGCTCCGTCGCCTCGCCGAGGTACTCGAACTGCAAGACCTCCTGGCGGTCAATGCCAGTGAGTCTCGCTTTCCGTCCCTTGAGGAGTTTACCGGTGGTCTTTCGGGTAAGGTCACCGCCCGCGGGCCCCTATCCAAGGATCTAGAGGTCACTTTTGACCTGGCCGGAGCCGACTGGGTCTGGGGCGACCCAGCTACAACCAACGGCTCCAGCTACCGCATCAGTGAAGTCATTGCCCAGGGCCGCTACCAGGACAGCATCCTGGAAATCAACCCGGTGAGTCTACGCTCTGATTTTTCGGAGTTCTCAGCCGCGACCCAGACCGGCGTTGCCCTAGCCATCCTCAACGGCGAGTTTAGCTTCGACCCCGCTGACCCCGTAGAGCGCACCCTGCGCTTGGAGGTCAGCAATGTGCCCATCAGCGCGGTGCGCCAGCCCCTGCAACTGCCTAAAAATCTTGACGGCCTGGTCAACCTAGGGGCAACCCTCACCGGCACCTTGGACAACCCCCAGGTACGCGGTCAGCTGGCGGTCAACGAAGCCACCATCAACCGCCAGGAGATTGATCTGGCCGCCGCCAGCTTTGGCTATCACGAGGCACGGCTCAATGTGCTGGGGCGTATAGCCATTCAAGAGCAGATCGACCCCCTGCTGCTGTCAGCCAGCGTGCCGCTGCTGCTGCCGGGGGTCAACCAACGGCCTGCCTCTGACGCGATCGATATTTCCCTGAAAATGCGGGATCAGGGGTTTGCCCTGATCAACCTGCTGACCCAGGCGATTACCTGGGAATCGGGGTCGGCCAACCTCGATCTGGCTGTGCAGGGCCGCTGGCCCGCCGATAAACCCATCCAGGAGGCCCTCACCACCCTCAACGTCACCGGGGCCGCCAACTTCGACGGGGTTACCATCAGCTCCAACAGCCTACCGGAGCCCCTCACCAACATTCAGGGCAGTGTTCAGGTGGTAGAACAACCTGAGACCAGCCTAGCCAGCTCTGTCTATGGCAACGGTTTGGTGCTTGATTTTCAGGAGGTGACGGGTGACTTTAGCAACGGCAAGGTGGTGGCAGATGGAAATCTAAAGCTGCTGCCCTCGGTGCAAGACCTGGCGCCAGGGCTCTTTAACAGCAGTGACAGTGCCCTGGCGCCCGAGGACAGCGGCGGGGCCGGGAGCCCCGCCGCCGACTCCCTGCGAATTACCCTCGACAATATTGCCCTCGACCTGCGTAACCCCGCTGGTACCTACCGTGGTCTCGTGGATGGAGCGGTGGTCGTCGGTGGTAGTGTGTTTCTGCTGCCGCCCCTGGTTCAGGGGCAGATCCAGCTCTCCAACGGCATCCTCACCCTGCCGGAAGTGGATGCACCGGGGGCGACCCCATTGGCCTTTGCCACCAATAGGGAGCCCAGTATTTTTCAGCCCATTCCCCCGGAGTTTCAAGATTTTCAGCTGGTGCTGGCTGACAATGTGCGGCTGGCCGTCCCCGGCTTTGTCGATGTGCGGGCTGAAGGCAGCCTAGACCTGGTGGGTGCGGCCCCCAATCTGAAGCCCTCGGGCCGCATTAACCTGCCCTCAGGCCGCATTAACCTGCTGACGACAGTGTTTCGACTCACCGGCAATGAGAACTACGCTGAGTTCAGCGACCTAGATGACACCATTGACCCCTACCTGGTAGCCACCCTAACGACGGTCGTGTCCGGCGATGCCGCCGCTGGCAATACCCTGGTGGTAGCCACGCCCTTCCCGACCAATGAGACGAGTGTGTCGCCGATCAGTGAGCTAGGCTTGACCCAGCTCAGTGTGCAGGGTGTGCGCATTCGCGCCAATGTCAACGGCCGCGCCAGTCGGGTTATCCAGCTGCAAGATGTGAAACTGTCGAGCACCCCGGCCCGATCCGAGGGAGAAATTATTACCCTGATTAGCGGCGGGCTGCTGGTCGCCGTGGAGTCTACCCTGGGCGGAGTCTCGGGGGGCGGTGACGGGCTCCAGGGGCTGTTGTCCTTTGCTGGATCGGCCCTGCTCAACAGCTTTGTCGGGGATGGGTTAGATCGCGTCGATCTGCGCCTGTTTTCGGCCTCGCCCCAGGGGGCACAGCAGGGCGGGGCGCTCGACATTGGGGGCGAGCTTGGGTTTAGTGTTTCGCCTAATCTTTCGGTTTCAGTGCAGCAGGTGTTTACCAGTGTCTCCCCAGCGTTGTTTAGCCTGCGCTACCGCATTAGCGACCAGGTCACTGTGCGGGGTATTACCAGCTACGAACAGTTCAGCGAAAATACGGGCATTGTTTTAGAGTTCGGATTCTAGAGAGTTGGGTGCCGAGAATCATTGGCTAAGAGTATCCCAACTAAAAAAACATCCCTTCCAAGGACGCGAACTCGGCCCGTTGGGCCGGTCGCGGTGAGATCCTGGATAAGTATTTAGTTGGAACACTCTAATGTCGGTCAAGCAGTTATTTGATGGGGCGAGTGCACTGGGCTGAGTCCAGCGCCCCTGGGTCGGGATAGTTTATGGGATGGAATACTCTAAGGTTAAAGGCAGAGATTAAAGCGACAGTAGTCCCCACGGCCAAAACCTTGTACGTCTATGGATCCGAAATTACCCCAGTCCCCCCAGGCTCCTTCGCCTGCGCCTCCAGAAAAGACATCCTCCCCCGAAGCGCAGACGGAGGCAACCGGCTGGCGATCGCTGTGGGCTGGGCCCTGGGGCAACCTGCGGGTGCTGGCCGTGGCGCTGGTGGTGGCGCTGACCATGCGACTGTTTATCGCTGAACCGCGCTATATCCCCTCCAATTCGATGGATCCGACGCTCTACATTGGCGATCGCCTGGTGGTCGACAAAATCAGCTACCACTGGCAGTCGCCCCACCGGGGCGATATTGTGGTGTTTGCGCCGCCGCCCCAGCTCACCCGGCTGGGCTATGAACCGGGCCAGGCCTTTATCAAGCGGGTGATTGGCGAGCCGGGCCAGACGGTGCAGGTGGACCAGGGTCAGGTCTTGGTCGATGGTCAACCGCTCCAGGAGCCCTACATTCTAGAGCCCCCCGCCTATATCCTAGATCCGGTGACGGTGCCCGAGGGCCAGGTGTTTGTCATGGGCGACAACCGCAACGACAGCAACGACTCCCACGTCTGGGGCGGGCTGCCCCAGGGCAACATTATTGGCCGGGCCCGCCTGCGGTTTTGGCCCCTCGATCGCCTGGGCATTCTGCACTAACCTGAGTTCGGGATAATTTTCTCCTTCGCAAAAGTAGGCTAACTGTCCCCTCCTCGGAGGGGTTAGGGGTGGGTCAATTTGAGCCGAGGAGGAGCTTATCAGTGGTCGGAAACTCAATTTTTGTCACTGTTTTAACCCACCCCGCCCTTTCCTGTGGAACGCTACGCGAACGGGCACCCCTCCCAAGGAGGGGAAGTCATGCTCTCGAACTCACGTTGCACTAGTTCCGCAAAGCAGAAGGATGAAAGGGGATTCTTAGGACGCGCAGGGGCTTTTGCCTGAGCCAATAGGCGGGTTACTTCTGCCTCAGGGGCCTAGAACGTCGGTACAGAAACCCGGTTTCTTGGCCAGAATGCAAATCATATCGTTAGCGCAGCGACGAAGAAACCGGGTTTTTAGCCATACTGTACCGGTGCTCTAGAGTACCGGCACCGCTCTGGCCAAAGGGATGAGGGCTAGGCCAATGGCATGCTGCACTACCATCGGGGGCTAGGGAGTTGTGTAAGATCAAAGCGATTATGAGGGATGGTCTATGCTGGTACAGCTCGTTCGGCCCCTGGTGCGCACCCAGGTACAAATGCTTGCCCAGGCCCAGTCGGCCAGCGGCAAGCTGGTGGGGATGGTGTCGCAGTGGCTCGGTTATTTGGGCATTCATGCCGAGGTGACCCAGCTGCAAACCACCGGCAACCGCATTCAGGTGTCGCTCTGTGTGGGTAAACCCGAGCAGTGTACCGAGGCCGAGTGGCAGCAAATTCTCGACAACCTCAACCAGGATGTCGATGCCAGCCCTGCCGAAGATTCCCTCACCTATACCGCCATGCCCCCGGCCCAGCAGAGCAAGGTGCAGCGGCTGCTGGCCTCTATTCTCCACGCCAGCGGTCAAGACCCGCTGAAGGACTGGGCCACCCTGCGACCCCGTCTAGTAGTCATGGGCATGGAAGAGTCGATGCTGGTGGGCATTCAGTCGGCCCTGAAGGTGCCCATGCCCATGGAGCTGTTGGTGGAGCAGCTCGAGCCCGAGGTGGCGGCGTTTGTGCTGTCTAAGGCGATCAACATGGCCCTGCTCGACCACCAGATTAGCCAGGCCGAAGATACCGCTCTCAAGGCCCTGCTCAACGCGGTCAATCGCAGCGGCGTTGTCTAGCCATTGGTCTGAGGACAATTCTGGCAACAAAAATACCGAAGAATTTTGCTTTCTCCCAAGGGCGCAGGCCCTGCGCCCCTACCTGGGGTATCGTCTTTACCCAGAAATCTCTTTATTTGCCTATGACCTCTTCTGCTGTCCTGTTTCACCTGGCCTTTCCGGTCGCTGATATCCCCACGGCGAAGGCGTTTTATGTGGGTGGGCTGGGCTGTGAGCCGGGGCGAGAGACCTCGGCGTCGCTCATTCTCAATCTCTACGGGCACCAGCTGGTGGCCCACAGGGCTACGGATATCTCGCCCCAGCAGGGTATTTACCCCCGCCACTTTGGGCTGGTGTTTTTGGCTGAGTCTGACTGGGAAGCGCTGCTGGCGCGGGCGCGGGATCATCAGCTCAGCTTTTATCAGTCAGAAAAGCGTCGCTTTCCGGGTAGTAGCCTGGAGCACCGCACGTTCTTTCTGCAAGATCCGTTTTCTAATTTGTTGGAGTTTAAGTACTACTGCCACCCCAGCGCGATCTTTGGCGAGGTGGATCAATCACGGGTGGGCGATGGGTAAAGGATGATGCCGTGGCCAAGGATTTAGATCGATACTATAAGGCTAGGTCTGCAAGGCATTACCACCATGGTCCAGCAACTTCGGCCCGACGCCTCAGCCAAGATTGACTACCCCGACAGCGATGGGCAACCCATGGCCGACAATACGAAGCAGTTTCGCTGGATTGTGGTGATCAAAGAAAACCTGGAGCTGCTGTATGTGGACGATCCCCAGGTGTTTGTAGCGGGGGATTTGCTGTGGTACCCGGTGGAGGGCGACAACACGATTCGTCAGGCCCCTGATGTGATGGTGGTTGTGGGTCGTCCAAAGGGCGATAGAGGCTCCTATCGTCAGTGGCAAGAGGACAACCTTGCGCCCCAGGTGGTGTTTGAGATTTTGTCGCCGGGCGATCGCGTTGGCGAAATGTTGCGCAAGCTGGGCTTTTATGATCGCCACGGGGTCGAAGAATACTATATCTATGACCCCGACCAGCTGGAGCTGACGGGACTACTGCGCGGTGAGCAGGGGCTAGAGGTGATTGAAGCGATCAACGGGTGGGTCAGCCCTCGTTTGCAGATTCGGTTTCAGATCACCGATCAGGGGCTGGAGATCTATCGCCCCGATGGGCAGCGATTTTTGACCTACAGTGAGCTGGGGCAGGAGCTAGAGCAGGAGCGATCGCACGTACAGGCGCTGGAGAGTAAATTAAGAGAGTTGGGCGTTAATCCTGACGAAATTGTCTAGAAACCCCAGAAACCTGGTTTCTGGGCCAAGACTCCGGTCGATCACAGCTCCAGGAAGAACTGGATTTCTGGTTGCAAAGTATCCTATGCAACAAAAGCTCTCAGATCGCTGACCGATGACAACCTGCTCAATCCGGATGCGGGACAGCCAAGAACGAACATATACCTAGACAGTGTTCAGATTTTTGTGTAATCGACTGAGGACTTGCAAGCCTGGGCGCATACGCTGAGGCAGAGCCTCAGCCATGATTCTGGAGGCGGAGTCTGGGAACCAGAAGACGCTTATGTGAGCTTTCTGTAAAGATTTGTAGGGTAGCTCCGTGTATTTGCTAGGACATGAAGATTTTGCCGGATATAACCGAGATAATTGAGTAACTAAAATGAAGAATTAACTGTAGCCGTATGTCTGAGACCCCTAGTATTAAATTTACGATCGCCTTCAATGACCCTGACCTGGACTCAGAAGAGCGCGACGAGCAGGCACAGCGCCTGATGGCTGAATTGAAGCAAATGGACGAAGTCGATGCCGTCGATCGCGTCCTTGACCCCAATCCACCGGAGGGCAACAAAGCGATCGGGGGAATGCTGATAGGTTTGCTAACGGCTGAGGTGAGTGTTGGCAATGCTCAAAAGCTGATGGGGTTTCTAGGCGATCGTCTCGGTGGCAAGCCGATTGAACTGGAAGTTGAGGCCAATGGCAAAAAGCTGACGGTGAAAGCCCACAGTCGGGAAGAACTGGAAGCGGCGATTAAAGCAGCCCAAGATTTTGTAGCCGCATAGGTAAGCAGAGATGGCAAAGGTCGCGTTGTTGATTGGGGTCAGTGAGTATGAGCCGGGGTTAAATCCGTTGCCTGCGGCGGTGAAAGACATTGAAGCGATGCGGCGAGTGTTGCAAGACCCAGAGATGGGCGGGTTTGATCAGGTGAAAACGCTTGCCAATCCTGACCGTCAAACAATGGCATCTGAGATTGAGCTGTTGTTTGGCGGTCGAGCAAAGGACGATCTGGTTCTACTATTCTTCTCTGGACATGGCATTAAGGATGATGCCAGCACCTTGTATTTTGCTAGTCGGAATACTCAGAAAAGTGATAAAGGTGATTTAATTCGGTCAACGGCTTTAGAGACTCGCTTCGTCCACGACATCATGAACGATAGCCGTGCCAAACGACAGGCGATTATTCTGGATTGCTGCTTTAGCGGGGCATTTGACCCAGCCTTCCAGTCAAAGGATGATGGCTCGGTTGACTTGCAGACTCAATTGGGTGCTGAAGGACGGGTGGTTCTCACCTCCTCTAGTTCGACCCAGTATTCTTTTGAGCAGCAGGGATCGGAGTTGTCGATTTACACGCGCTATCTGGTGGAGGGCATTGAAACCGGGGCAGGGGATAGCGATAGTGATGGTTTCGTTTCGATGCTGGAGCTACATGAATATGCTGCCAGCAAAGTACAGGAAACGGCTCCCAAGATGACCCCCAAGATCATCGTGCTGAAGGACAAGGGGTTTGAAATTGTTTTGGCTAAGGCACGGGTGACTGACCCCAAGCTGAACTATCGAAAAACCGCTACACGGTATGCCAATGCAGGCACGATTCGACCCGCAGGACGGGCGGTTTTGAATACGTTGAGGCAGCAGCTAGGGCTATCGCTTGGAGAAGCGGCTGAAATTGAAGCTGAGGTATTGCGCCCTTACCAGGAGCGACTCGTAAACCTGCAACAGTACTGGGAAACGTTGATTGCAGAAGCAGAGCATGAATACCCGTTGGGTGAGTTTGCCCGTGAAGACTTAAATACGCTTCAGCAGATGCTTGGGTTGAGAGATGAGGATGTTTTGCCCGTTCAGCAAGAGGTTGAAAGGCAGTTTGCTCAGCAGTTAGCAGCCTATCAACAAAACCTGATTCAGTATGAGCAGACATTGGCTGATGCCATCCAGAAAGCATTTCCCCTTAGCGAACAAGCTCATCAAGGATTAGAGAGATTGCAACAGTCTCTAGGACTGAGAGATGAGGATATTACTCGTGTTTGTCAACCTCTGATTCAGCAAGCAGAACTCAGACACCAAGAGAACCTCAGGCAGGAAGCTGAGCGGCAGGAACAGGAAGCGGAAGACCGCCTTCGGCAAGAGCGAGAAGAAGTAGAGCGGCAGCAGGCCGAGGCCGAAAGACAGCAGCAGGCCGCAGATCGCCTTCGACAAGAGCAAGAAGAAGCAGACCGAGTAGCCCACCAACAGGCTGCCGAAAGATTGGCCCAAGACCACCAACGGAAAGCGGCCGAGGCTTTGGCCCAAAAAAGGGCTGAAGAAGAAGCCCTATCAAGTCTTGTCCGGCAACCAGATCCGAAGCTGAATATGCCTAGGCTAGAAGCTGGGCAACGCCTTCTAGAGGTGAAATTGTTCAATTTTGAGGTAGCGACTCTTGGCAATAAGGGTCAAGAAGTTAGCCGTACTTCTCACACCTCAAAATATTTTTCTGAAGATCTTGGCCAGGGCGTTGAGTTAGCGATGGTAGCGATTCCGGGCGGCGCTTTCTTCATGGGTTCTCTGGCAGGTGAAGGAGACGACAGTGAAAGACCTCAGCATGAGGTTAATGTTCAACCGTTTTATCTAGGCAAGTATCCAGTTACTCAGACCCAATGGAGAGCTGTAGCTGCTATGCCTCAGGTGGCTATAGAGCTTAACCCAGACCCTTCAAACTTCAAGGGCGAGAACCGGCCTGTTGAGCAAGTGTCTTGGCATGATGCCATTGAGTTTTGCGCCCGGCTATCTCGATATACCGATCGGCGTTATCGCTTACCTAGTGAAGCAGAATGGGAATATGCCTGCCGTGCAGGAACCACAACGCCATTTCATTTCGGGCCAGAAATTACGCAGAAATATGTCAATTGCAAACGTAACGTACTAATGGCCCTTGCAACAATAGCTAGCGGAGAAACCACTGATGTTGGCAATTTTAAGCTAGCTAATACCTTTGGCCTGTATGACATGCACGGCAATGTTTGGGAATGGTGTGCCGATCACTGGCATGGCAATTACAACGGTGCGCCGACGGATGGCACTGCATGGCTATCTAGTGATGAAGCGACTAGGCGGCTGTTGCGCGGTGGCTCTTGGCTCAACAACCCGTGGGTCTGTCGTTCTGCCGATCGCCTCAGCAACCCGCCGGACAACCGCTACTTCAACATCGGTTTCCGTGTTGTCTGTGCGGCGGCGAGGGCTCTTTAGTTGCTCTTTACTCTATAGTACTCTTGCACTATTCACTAATTTCTTTTCTCTCCTCTTTGGCGCGTAGCGCCTAAAAAATTTTCGATTTTTAGACCTCCCAAGGTGGTTGACCAGCGAGGGAGGCATTTTTGTAAAAAATGTCTCCCTCGCTCGGTACACGTGGAACTGAGGATCCAGAGTTTTAAACCCCCAGCCCCAAGGTAGGGTGGGCACTGCCCACCTTAATCTCTGCCATCCCAAAACCTCATGATCCAGCGTTAAGTCACCTGGGCTTTTGGTCAGACAGCGCTACCTGTGGTGGGCAGTGCCCACCCTACGCGCTAGATCTGGAATTTTTTATAAATTTTTGGAAGGTTTGGTTGGCTTGGCTCCATAGTAAACATTACGTTCTCCTAGGGTTCGCCATGAATGAACTGCCGATCATTCAAAAAGCCTACGACCTGATCAAGTGGTACGTGCCCATTCTCAACCGCCTGCCCCGCAACCACAAATTTCTGCTGGGTGACCGCATGATTGCGGGCCTTTACAACTTTCTCGAAAACCTGCTCAAAGCCCGTTACGAGCGCCATAAGCTGCCCCGGCTAGAAGCACTCAACAGCGAGCTAGACGTGCTCCGCTACCAAACTCGTCTGCTGATGGATTTTGAACTGGTTTCTGTAGAGCGCTACGAGTACATTAGCGGCCTGATCAACAGCATCGGCGGCGATCTAGGCGGGTGGATTAAGCAGCAAAAGCAGCGAGACACCCAAGGGCACGGGAGCCGGGGATCTGCGGCCTATGCGTCTTCGATGTCTTGATGCCGATGTCTTGATGGTAAAGATACTCTGTCGGTGCGTTACGGCCCTGCGCCAGGGTATCGATTAGCTCCATAGTCTCTGAAGGGCCTAACAGCACCCTACGGGTTAATGCGATGAAGCGCTACGGCAATCTTTGGCCAAACATCACAGCCTTCGCCAACTTGTTCGATGCCGCCCGTCAAGCCCAAAAGGGCAAGCGGTTTCGGCCCAATGTGCTGGCCTTTAACCACAACCTGGAAGCCGAATTGCTGGGCCTTCAGGCAGAGTTGACTACTAAAACCTATCGCCCTGGCCCCTATCGCACCTTTGAGATTGTTGACCCCAAGCGCCGGATGATTTCTGCCGCTCCCTACCGCGACCGAGTGGTGCACCATGCCCTGTGCAGCGTCATTGCCCCGTTACTAGAGCGCGGCTTTATCGATGACTCCTACGCGAACCGCATCGGCAAGGGCAGTCACAAGGCGCTAGAGCGGTTCACGGGCTTTGCCCGATCCAATCGTTACGTGCTGCAGTGCGATATTCAAAAATATTTTCCCAGCATCGATCATGCCGTGCTCAAGGGCCTGATCCGCCGCAAAATTAAGTGCCCTGACACGCTCTGGCTGATCGACACCATCATCGACGGTAGCAATGAACAGTTCCCGGTGGTTGAGCATTTTCCGGGAGATGACATGCTCACACCCCTTAGCTTTCGGCGAGGCTTACCCATTGGCAACCTCACCAGTCAATTTTTTGCCAACATTTACCTCAGCGGGTTCGACCACTTTGTTAAAGAAACCCTCAACGGTCAACAGTATGTGCGCTACGTGGATGATTTTGCCCTGTTCTCCGATGATCGGGCCTTGTTGGGAGACGCTCGACAAGCCATGGAAGATTACCTGGCCATCCTGCGGCTCAAGGTACACCCCATCAAGAGCCAGATCTTTGAGACCGGCCAGGGGTGCAATTTTTTGGGTTTTCGGGTTTTACCCCGGCAAATTCGAGTACGGGCAGGTAGCTTGAGGCGGGCACAGCGACGGCTAAAGCTGCTGCAAGTTCGCTACAAGTACTATCAGATCGGTATTCCAGAAATCGTGCAGTCGATCCAGAGTTGGGAAGCCCATCTTAGCCATGGCAATACCTGGCGGCTGCAACGTCAAATCTTCGACTCCCTCGTTTTTGCGAGGAGGTGAAGAAGGGGTAGGCACTTCCGGCTGTTGCGCGGTGGCTCTTGGAACAACAACCCGAGGAACTGCCGTTCTGCCAATCGCAACAACAACCCGCCGGACAACCGCAACAACAACATCGGTTTCCGTGTTGTCTGTGCGGCGGCGAGCACTCTTCTGGGTCAGAACTAGCCTATGGGAATAGGTTAGGCGCAAATAGAAGAGTCCAGCCCTGCTCCTGTGAAGCTGGTGACAGCTTCCAAAGATCACCCAGGGCCAGATAGGTTGGTAGGGACAACCCGAAGACCTGTCTGGCTCTTTTCCAAGCACCGGCTACCTCAAAGGCACCCGGTGCTTGGGCATTTGGGATGGGTAGCCTAAACTTAAATTAACCCCTCCCTGACCCACCATGGCCACTACCGCAGACGATGTTTGGCGCTTGCTAGGCGAACTCACCGCAGCCCAGCAAGAAACCGAGCGCAGATTTCAGGAAAGCGATCGCCGCTTTCAGGCAACCGAGCGCCTGCTCTTTGAGCAGGCACAAGAAACTGACCGCCAAATTCAAGCGACGATTCAGGAGAATCGCCAGGTCAATCAACAGCTTAATCACCAACTGGGGGCACTGGGGAAACAACTGGGAGCACTGGGGGGCGCCTGGGGCCGATTTGTGGAAGACCTGGTGGCCCCAGCCTGCGAGCACCTATTTGTGGAACGCGGCATTCCGGTCTACCAGGTCAGCCAGCGGGTGAGGCGGCGACACCAGGGCGACACCCTCGAAATTGACGTACTGGTGGTCAACCAGGGCCATGTCCTAGCGGTTGAGGTCAAGAGCAGCCTGAGCGTCACCGATGTAAAGGATTTTGTAGTTGACCTAGAACGGTTTCGGGACTTTTTTCCAGAGTACGCCTCGATGCAGCTCTATGGTGCCGTGGCGGGCATTGGCATTGAGGCGGGGGCCGATGCTCTTTCAGAGCGGCTTTGCCAACGCTATGCCTACCGGCAGGGGCTGTTTGTGCTGGCCCAATCAGGCGAAACCGTGGCGATTCTCAACGATGCCCAGTTTCAGCCACGAGCCTGGTGAGCCCAGAGGAGGCAAAGTTTGCTTCGCTTGGGCGCAGACCCTGAGGCTCAGCCTCAGCCATGATTCTGGAGGTGGAGCCTCCCTCTCGAGATTCCCAGGCGGAGCCTGGGAACCAGCAGAAAACTCTGGGTACTCTCCTCATCGGTCTGACTGGAGTACCCCTTTAAAGCTAGAAGCCACGATGCGAGGCTGGCCATCCCTGAGTTCCACCGTAAAGGTGCGCTCCTCTCGCTGGGTCGAGCCATCGGTGTAAACGTAGGTGTTCTCGCCCAGCAACTCGATCGCATCGGCGGTCTGTCCGGTCACCCGTAGGTTTTCTACCGAGACCCGGTCAAATTGGGCAAAAAAGCCAGGGTCAAACTGCGCCGCCAAGGCATCCCCGAACTGCGATCGCGCTCCATCCCAGTCCTGGTTAGACACATGGCTATACAACGCCGCCACCGTCGCCTCAGCCGCCGCTGGGGTGAGCTCACTAGAGGGCACCTCGGAGTCTAGTGCGGATGGGGCGGGGTCAGCCGTCACTGCTGGCTCTGGCGCAGTGGGCTCCGCAGGCGCGACAGCCACGGGTTCAGGACTGACCTCGGCCGGTGGGGCGATCGCCTCGGGTTCAGGCTCAGCAACCGGGGCGGGGGCAGTTACCGCCGGGGTGGCGGGGGCCGACGTCGAGGAGGTTGACCGCCAGGCCAGGCCACCGAACAGTGCCGCGATCGCCACCGTGGCCCCCGCGATCAGCGGCCACCATGGGCTGCTTGACTGGCTGGGGGACTGACTGGGCGAGGGCAGCGGTTCTCTCCGCCGGGCCGGGGCATGGGGGGCTGGGATCTGGGTACGCTCTCGGCGACGCCCCACCGCCACCGTTGCCGTGGCCTGGGTGGCCTGGGGAGCCTGACCCTGGGAAGCCGCCGCCCCAACGTAGCGGCTCAGGCCGGGGGGCAGACCATTCAGGGCCGCCAACGCCTCAGCGGCGGTGGCGTAGCGGGTGCGAAAGTCGTAGCGCACCATGGTGTCTAACACCTCCACCAGGGCAGGATGAACCTGGGGGGCATAGGGCTGCCAGGCCAGCTCACCGCTGTGGGGATCGGGCTCCAGCTGGGTCGGTGGGTGCCCGGTCAGGGCTTGAATCCCCAAGACCCCGACGGCATAGATATCGCTACTGAACTGGGGTCGCCCGGCCACCTGCTCGCTGGGCATATACCCCTGGGTGCCAATGGAGATGGTGTGGCTCAGGCCCGAACGCAGGCCGGTGAGCTGAGTACTGACCTGTTTGACCGCACCAAAATCAATCAGCACGATGCGGCGATCGCTGGCGCGGCGAATGAGGTTAGACGGTTTAATGTCGCGGTGGATGACGCCATGGTGATGGACAAAGGCCAAAATTCCCAGCAGATCGCCCAGAAACGCAATCACCTGGGCCTCGGTCCAGGGGGTGCCCAGCTCGTCCGTCAGGGCATGGCCCTGGATAAACTCTTGGGCCAGGTAAAATTCTTGATCTTCCTCGAAGTGGGCCAGCAGCCCCGGAATTTGCGGGTGCGACCCCAGATGGTTGAGGGTCTGGGCCTCGGTGTCAAACAGCCGCCGCGCCACCTGCATCTCGTCAACCGTGGTGACCTGGGGCTTGAGCTGCTTGACCACACACAGGGGATGCCCCGGCAGGTGCAGGTCTTGGGCGCTAAAGGTTTGGCCAAAGCCCCCTGCCCCCAGGGGTTGAATCAGCCGGTAGCGACCCCCTAAGGGTCTCGGCTCGGGCTGAAGCTGGGGAGAATTCACGGTCATAGCCATCGGCAGGGGCAGTCAACGGGGCTGAACACCCCCAGGGTAGCTTGAGTTGATCGAGAAACAGGGGCCTTTAGTTCCTGACCTGAAAGGAGGATAGTTGCTCAAAGGTGGCAGACTCAGACTCTAGCTGCCACTGGACGCGGGCGCGATCGCTCACCGCCAAAAAACTGGCACAGTCCCCCGACACAGTCGCTGAACCGGGTGTATCTCCCGCCCAGGGGGCTGCTCCTAACTCCTGAATAGATATTGACTAGACCTGATGATCGCGATCCAGCTCTGCGAAAACATCCTTGGCAACCAATAGGGAGTTCACAGCCGCTGGAAAACCGGCGTACACCGCCATTTGCATGATGACTTCGACGATCTCTGGCCGGGTACAGCCCACGTTGAGCGCCCCCTGGATGTGGGCTTTTAATTCGGTTGGTGCCGTGCCCAGGGTGACTAGGGATGCGATCGTGGCAATTTGCCGCTCCTTGGGGGATAGACCCTCGCGGGAATAGATATCGCCGTAGGGAAACTCAATGATGAATTGGGCAAAGTCGGGAGCAATATCCCCCAGAGCGGCCATCACACCTTCGCCAATATGGCCATGAATTCTGGAGAGCGCGGCCTGCCCACGGGTGTAGCGATCTGAATCCATTGGCGTGGTGGGGAGAATTGAACACCGCCAATTTTATCGGAGTTCTGAGTTCATAGGTCTTTTGGGGCCTTGGCTTTTGGGGTCTTGGCTTTTGGGTTACTGTGGATCACATCGAGCAGGGCCACATATTCTGGTGCTACGGGCCCTGGTGCTATGGGAAAGAGGTCTGAATGAATCGTCGTAGATTGACAGGTCATGGGCGGCCCTGGCGGCAGCTGGCGGTGGGTTTGTTGATGGCGATCGCCATCCTGTGCTGGCCAGCCGTCTCCGTTCAGGCGCAGATCCTCCCAGCGACTGAGGCCAGGCTGCCTGAGCTAACGGTGTACCGTAGCCCCACCTGCCGCTGCTGCGAGCACTGGGTTGACCACATGAAAGCCGCTGGGTTTCAGGTTCAATCGGTGGTCACCGACGCGATGGCCGCCATCAAAGACCAGTATGGCGTCCCAGCGGATATGACCTCGTGCCACACGGCGATTGCCGATGGCTATGGTATTGAAGGCCACGTGCCAGCGGCGGATGTTATGCGTTTGCTGCGCGATCGCCCCGAGGTGCTAGGTCTGGCGGCCCCAGGCATGCCGGTGGGTGCGCCGGGCATGGAAACTGGCGATCGGGTAGACCCCTACACCGTCTTTTCGTTTACCCAGGGCGGCGCGATCGCGACCTTTGCAGAGCACTCCTAACCACAATTCTGGCCCCAACCCTCTCCAGATGAAATCCGTTGAGTCGTCGTAAGTAAGTAGGCCTAATTAATTGTAAGAAGGGGTTTGGGGGCTGCGCCCCCAGGCAGGGGGCTGCGCCCCATCCATCCCCAACAGCATCTTTAGTTTAATTACGCCCAGCTACTTAGCTCCCAGGCCATGACCTACTACCGCTGCCAACCCGAGGCCTTTTCTGCCGCCTACCTGCACAACCTGCGGGGGGCGATCCAGTCGTGCCGCTACTTCGCCACCAATAACCTCAACCGCGATTTTGTGGCCACGAAGGGCTTCTCCGTGGTGTTTAATCAGGCCGGTCGGGCCGAGGTCGATCGCCACTTTCCCTACTTCAAACCCTACCTCGACCAAGCCCTACTGCCCGACTGCAACGCCTTTTACCTCAACCCCCTGCTGCTGAAACAGGGATCTCGCGTCGATCCTCACATCGATCGATCCCTGCGCTCTTACTGCAAAACCATTGACCCGCCCCAGCAGGTCAGCGTGCTCTATGTGCAGGTGCCCAATGACCTCACCAGCGGCGAGCTAGTGCTGCAGCGAGGCCGACAGCGGGTAGCCCAGATTCGCCCCCAGACGGGCCTGCTGCTGCACTTTCAGGGCAACCTCACCCACTCGATCAACGCCATGACCAACCCTGGCAGCCGCCTGAGCCTGGTGTGCGAACAGTATTGCCTAGAGGCCGATGCCCTCTGGGATATTCCTGAGTTTTTGGTCGAATCTAGGGCGATCGCGCCCGCCAAGACCAAGCCCTAGTGCAGCGTCAAGCTTAATTTTCAGGGTCTTGTAGGGTGCATTCGCGAAGCAATGCACCGCAGGAAGGGCACTGCCCACCATGGGGGAAACTATTTTCCAGAAGTCGCCTAATGCCCTTCAATAATGGGGCAAATGGTCTCTGAGAGCGGCTCAGCGGTACTGTGCCAGTCCGCCAGCAGCCCAGACAGCTCCTGCTTGAGCCGATCAAGCTGCTGAATTTGGCGCTCAATCTCGACTAGCTTATCTTCCAGCTTGGCCTGAATTTGGGCGCAGGGTAACTGGCCTTGATCGTGCACAGCCAGAAATTCTTTGATTTCTGCCAGGGTCAGCCCCAGACGCTGCGATCGCCGAATAAAGTCCAGCCGGGTAAACACATCCTCCGCAAATACCCGATACCCACCCTCGGTGCGACTGGCGGTCTTGAGCAAGCCAATCTGATCGTAGTAGCGGATAGTTTTAACCGGCAAACCACTTTCCTTGGCCACCGTACCAATTAGGCGGGGGCCTATCCGTTGGGGGGTAGCTTGGGTTATCATCATCGGACTCATCGAAGCGACAAATCTATACAGCTATGGTAAACCCTCCAGTCCAGGGGAGAATCAAGGGAACATCTGGGTTTGCCCTGATCCCGGCATCGGGCAGGCCACCCAGCGCAAATTTCTCCACGGCAAAGATCGCGATCGCTACAGTTCGGACAGCAGACTCTTGATATCGGGGGCCTCAAAGAACTGACTGGTCGACTCGAGCAGTCGGTCACCCCACAGGTTGGTGCGCAAGAATTCAAGATCGGCATAGCGGCTGTCTTGCTCCAGGGCCTCGGTGCCCAGACGCAGGGCCTCTTGGCAGGCGGCGTTAGCCGCTCTGACCACGGCTACGCCGCAGTTTTCCTGGGCATGGAGGGCGACGGCGATCGCCAGTCTTGATTCTGGCTCGTTGCCAGCCAGGGCGAGACTAGCCCGCCAGCGCTCCAACGCCTGGGGCACATCGCCCTGCTCGTAGAGCACCAGTCCAATGTTATTCACCGACGGCCAAAACTCTGGCTCTGCCGCCACCGACTGCTCGTAACTGGCGATCGCCTTGGCGTATTGCTGTAGCTGAAAGTAGGCATTGCCCAGATCAAATAGGGCACTGGGGTTGTTGGGTTCTAGTTTCAACCCCTGCTCCAGATAGCTCGTGGCCCGCTGGGGGTTTTCTTGCTGCATGTAGGCCGACCCCAGGGCAAACAATATCCTGGCGTTGTCTGGCAACAACACCCGCGCCCGATCGAGCAGGGGCAGCGCCTTATCGACCTGGTCGTTTTGCAGATACAGCCCACCCAGGAGGGCCAGGACTTGGCCATCGTTGGGGGCCAGTTGTGAGGCTAGCTGGGCTAGGGCTAGGGCCTGGCCATACTGCTGAAACTCGGCCAACTGCTGGGCTTCGTTGGCCAAAAACAGTCCCTGCTCTGCCAGCAAATCGTAATCCAGGGGCAGCACGTAGGGAGTCAGGGCCTGGGCCTGGGTGGGTGCGGCGGGGGCAAGTAGGCCACAGACAGTGATCAGGGGCAGAAGAAAAAGGCGTTTTAGCACAACAGAAGATCGTAAGTTAAACAACAGGTCAGGCGTAAAGCCAATAGATAGAGTGTACGTTGGTTGCGAACCAGGTTCATTAGTCAGGCTGATTTGCCTGGGCTGCCTGGGCATTGCGCCGCCACATGGCTGGTTTAATCCGCCGCAGAGCCGATGCTCGAAATCGATCATCCCACTCGGCTTCTGATAGCGTAGCTAAGTCAACCAGGTTTGGGGCCACATTCTCGGGGTAGGGCTGAAATTCCTCCAGGGTGGTGGGCTGGGCAAAGCGCTGGTTCCAGGGGCACACATCCTGGCAGATATCGCAGCCTGCCACCCAATTGTTGAGGTGGGGCACAATCTCGGGCGGCAGGGTTTCAGCTCGGTTCTCAATCGTATGGTACGCCAGGCAACGATTGGCGTCGACCACGTAGGGCTGGGGAATGGCCCTGGTGGGGCAGGCTTCGAGGCAGCGGGTGCAGGTGCCGCAGTGGGCCGCGTGGGGCGGATCGGGGGCCAGGGCTAGGGTCGTTACCAGCTCCCCCAAAACGACCCACGACCCGTACTGGCGAGTAATGAAATTACCGTTTTTAGCGACCCAGCCCAGCCCGGCCTGCTGGGCCCAGGCCTTGTCTTGCACCGGGCCCGTGTCGGCGTAGTAGCGCACCTGAATGACCTGCCCCGCCTCCAAGGCGGCGGCGGTCAGCCAGCCAGCCAGGGCTTTGAGGCGCTTGTGCAGTACCCGATGGTAGTCGCGCCCCCAGGCATAGCGAGCAATTTTGCCGTGGCGAGGGTCCGGAGAATGGGTCTGGGGGGTGTAGTAGTTGAGGGCCACGCAAATCAGCGATCGCGCCCCAGGCAGCACCTGACGAATATCCTGCCGCTTGGGGTTGGCCATCCACGCCATATCGGCTTGATGCCCTTGCTTCAGCCAGGTTTGGAGGTGAGCGACGGCCCTGGCCTCAGGATCGCTTGGGCTCTCTGGCACAGACGCAATCCCCGCCAGGTGAAACCCCAGCCCCAGGGCATAATCAATCACCGACTGGCGATCGGGCGGGGTTGCAGATGCGGCCATGGGCCTAACTCTCCCTCGGTTGCGTAGGTTGCGAATCAAGAACGCCCCTTGACAAGGCCACCAACAGAGAATAGCTTATACCATGCTGTAGTTAGCGTGAGAACCAGGCGCTAGCCCCCACATCTGTTGTGTTGTGTATGGCCAGCCCAACTTATCCAGGCAAGGGCACTTATGTTTAAGTTCTTTACCAAGTTCGACTACCTGCTGCGCGAAACCCTGCTGGGGCTGCGGCGCGGCGGCTGGATGAACTGGGCGGCCATTAGCACCATTACGGTACTGCTGTTTTTATTTGGCATTAGCCTCCAGTCCAGCTGGCAGCTCGAACGGCTGCTCAACCAGTTTGGCAGCCAGCTAGAGGTGTCAGCCTACCTAGACAGCGGCTTTCAGGCCAGCGACCTGCAGCCGGTGGTAGAGGCTTTTCCCAATGTGGTGGCGGTCACCCCAGTCACGAAGGAGGCCGCCTGGGCCTCCCTCGTGGCGGATCTGGGCTTGTCTGACATCACCGGGGCCACCGACCAGCTCAAGGGCAACCCCCTGGTCGATGAGCTCAAGGTGAAGGCGAAGGATTCGGAGGCCGTACCGGCGATCGCCACCCAGCTCCAGCAGTTAGACGGCGTCGATGAAGTGCGGTATGTCGACGAAGCGGTCACCCGCCTGGCCCAGCTCAACAACGGCCTGAAGTGGGCGAGTCTATTTATCGTCACCATTCTCACCCTGACCGCCACCGCCGTTATTACCACCACCATTCGCCTGATTGTGTTAGCCCGACGGCGAGAAATTGAGGTGATGCAGCTGGTCGGGGCGACCCGAGTTTGGATCTATCTGCCCTTTATTTTGCAGGGGGCCGCCTTTGGGCTAGCCGGAGCGATCGTCGCCTGGGGGCTATTGTTGGCTATTCAGCGCTTTTTAACCGAGCTAGCCGCCCAGCAGGCCGACTTTATTCAATTTGTCGTCGAGGGCCTGCGGTTGACCCCCCAACAGCTCATTTTGCTGCCGACCGCTCTCCTGGGTCTGGGTATCTTCGTGGGCCTGATGGGCAGCCTGCTGGCGGTGCGAAAGTTTTCGCTGAGATAGCATGGTCTTAAAGGTCTTAAAAAAGTGTTAGATTCTGACCAAATTGGCCATAATAGCTACGGAGCAACGGGCGGCCCACTGGCCGTCAGCGAGGCATCGGTATGAGTACAGTGCTAATTGTCGATGACAGCCCAACGCTGCGGGAAATGATCGCTGGGCTGCTAATTAAGGCCGGCCTCACCGTAGTAGAAGCCAAGGACGGCGTAGAAGCCCAGGAGATGATCCAAGCGACACCCCCCGATCTGGTTGTGCTGGACATTGTAATGCCCAACATGAACGGCTACGAACTCTGTCGGTGGATTAAAAACACCGCCGCCACCCAAGCGATTCCCGTCATCATCTGCTCCAGCAAATCGGAAGAGTTTGACCGCTACTGGGGCATGAAGCAGGGGGCCGATGCCTACATCACCAAGCCCTTCCGTCCCGCCGACATGCTCGGCACCGTTAAGCAGCTCCTGCGCTAGCCACGGCCCGGCCTACCCTGGCGCAGGCCCAAGCGTTGGCGTATCTTCTAGAAACGAGACTCGCCCGTTGACGCTCAGCACCCCGAGGAGGACTTGGATTGGCTAGCCCCATTGTGTTAGCAGTTTTTAACGGTAAGGGGGGCGTGGGCAAAACCACCACCGCCGTTAACCTGGCCGCTGTGTTTGCCGCAACCCAATCCGTACTCCTGGTCGATGCCGATCCCCAGGGGTCGGCCCTGTGGTGGACCAGCCGCAGTCCGATCGATTTAGGCTTTGAGGTCAAACCAGAAACTAACCCCGCCCGGCTGAAGCGGCTCAGCCAAGAGCACTCCCATAGCTTAATCATTGTCGACACCCCTCCGGCCCTGGGGTCAGCGATTTTGGCCGCAGTGATTCCCTCGGCGGATTATCTGCTGCTGCCCACACCGCCCGCGCCCATGGATCTGGCGGTGCTGATTACTACAGTGAATGAAGCAGTATCGCCCAGCGGGGTATCCCATCGAGTATTGTTGACGAAGGTGGATTCCCGCAGTGTGGGCGAAGCCATCGAAGCCCAGAATGCCCTGCTGGAGCTAAACATTCCGGCCTGTAATGCGTTTATTCGTACCTATAAGGCCCATGAGCGGGCCGCGTTAGACGGGGTGTCGGTGCTCCAATGGCACGGCAAAAACAGCCAGGAAGCCCGTTCTGACTACTGTCGAGTTGCCGAAGAACTACAGCGAGACTGGACCTAGCCATGACTAAAAAACGCCTCTCCGACCTGCTCAAAGAAGAAGTGAATAAGGCTGACGCCCCAGACCACACCGCGGCGGCTCCCCAGGCTGAGGCTGATCCAACCCCTCCTGGGCCCGTGGCTCCGGTCAGCGAGGTGGCCCCTAAGACTACCCCCAGCCGCCGCAGTACCTCGGGTCGCCGCACGGTCTCTAGCCGCCAAGCCCCTAAGCCAACCAAGGCGACCGGCAAATCTACCGCCCCATCGGCGGCTCCAGTCACCTCTGCCCCAGCCCCCCTGGCCGTCGAGCCCGCTGGGGCTGAACCGGCTCCGGCCGTCGCTCCAGCCGCTGACCTCGAGCAGCGCTTGGCTGCCCTGGAGCAAGAGCTGGCCGCCGCCAAAAAAGATAATGTCCAGCTAGAAAAATCGGTTTCTGGCCTGCAAAAAGATCTGGAAACCCAGCAGGGACGTCTGTTTGAATTGAAAGACAGCCTGGCTCAGGCGGAGGCCACCGCCAAGACCAAGACCGACGCCCTAGCCGCTACCCAGTCTGAGCTAGATGAGGCGAAACAGACCATCCTCAAGTTAGCGGCGGCCCCGACGGCTCCGGCTGCTCCGGCCGCAACCCCTACTCCCCGACGCATCTCGGGGGTCGATATTTTGCCCCGCCGCCCGGTGGAGACCCAGGGAAAGCCCGCCTACCACCGGGGAGTACCCGAATACCAGCCCCAGACAGCGCAGCCTAACCCAATGCTGACCGATGCTGACATTGGCTGGGTCGATTAGGCCCTGTCGATTAGGCCGTATAGTCAAACAGGGCATCTAGATAGATGCGGTTAACGTCGCGGTAGCCCTTTGGGGCCGAGCCTTGACCATCGGATCGGTTATTCTGCATTAAAAACAGGGAGAGGGCGGCACAAAACACTCGGTGCTGGTTCCAGGCGGGGTTACCCTCCAGGTAGGTCTGGAGCGCTTCGTAGAGCTCTTCTGGCACTTCAGCCATCAGGCTGACCTTGGGAGTGGTGGTATTCAGAGTCATGGGACGTGGCCTCGTTGAAGGGTGGAACTGAATAGAGATGGGGATGGCTAGATGGGCAATGGCTCAAGCGCCTGGGGTGAGATGGGATGGAGTCTGCTTTGGGCGATCGCAAGGGTGGCGATGGGTTCCCTAGCCGCCACAAAACCACGGGTTCGATGATGTTCCCGCTCACGGCAGATGTGTATTGGGTAAAAAACAGATCCTGTAGCTTGGGCAAGCTAATGGTCAGGGCATAGATTGAAACCCTAGATCTAACCCTGAGGTGTGACCCTGATATGTAACTACGAATGCCCCAGAGGCGGACTTTACAGTCGACTTCGGTGTGCTAGTCGAATCATTCTGCCGGACTCCCCCCAGACTGTCAATCTTGCCTTAATGACTTCCCTAGGCTAAGGCTACCGGGCCATCCACGAGAGAATCAGGGTTTTGATGATCTTCGCCCAGCGCCCTGGCGATCGAGGGGCAAAAAAAGGCCCAGCTAGCTAGGGGATCAGGTTTTCCCCAGGGGGCTGAAACCCCTCTTTTTACCGTCCCAGGCTGTGGAAAACCTGTGGAAAACCTCCGAGGGCATGGGGAAAATCGAGGAAAACCCCGGTTAAATATTTAATTTTGTAACATTCCTGAGGATGTCGTCTTGACATGGCTCCCAGGCGCTGCTCTAGCGGATTCATCGGCAGAAGGGTACCGGCGCTCAATCCTTAGCCCGAGCAGGGATTGGGGGCCACCGCACCTCCCACAGTCCCCAGATCGCCACCGCCAGCAGCAGGATAACGATGAGAAAGCGTAGCGGCAAGACTGGATCCCCACGCCAGCTCAGGTGGGCACGGCCCTCCCCGGCAATAAACCCCTGGAGTTGATCGGTCAGAACTGCGCCAGAGAGGGGAGCGCGGAATTCCGGCAGGGTGACCTGCCGCCCCGCCCCCGCCAGAGTCATTCCCACCAGGGTAATGTGGTGGCAAAATCGCACGCCACCCCGAGGGGTGCGATCGCACAGCTCTGAGGTAATGGCCACATCGTGAAGCTGAAAGGTGCGCTCCCCCTGGGGCCGCCAAGCCCAGGGACGGGGCCATTGTACCTGGCAGTAAACCGGCCTCGGGGTATCTCCCAGGGCGGTGGTGGGCTCCCCGGAGCGATCGCACACAACCCCGCTAGGGCCAGGCATTCTCAACCCCCAGAGCCCCAGCAATAGGCCACATAGCACCACCACCACCGGCACCCGCCGCAACCTTGGCCCCCACTGATCCATCCCAGTCCCCCTGCGTTCTTGCGATCGCCCTTGCACCTCTAGCCAGATTAAGGCATGCTCAGCCATAGGCCGCTGAGGCCGTGGCCTACGTCCCCTAATCGTCATCCTAGAACCCATGGGCAAGCACATCGTGATTACCGGCGTCAGTCAAGGGCTGGGGCGCGCCATGGTAGCCGCCTTGATCGCCGCTGGGCATACTGTATCGGGCTGTGCCCGCAATGGTGGGGCGATCGCCGAATTGACCTCCCAGTATCCTAGCCCCCACCAGTTTGCGACCTTAGATATTCGTGAGGATGTCGCCGTCCAGGCCTGGGCTGAGGCTGTCATGGCCGCCAACGGCCTACCTGACCTGGTGATTAACAATGCAGGCCTCGTGAACCGCCCTGCCCCCCTGTGGACTGTCTCGGCGGCGGAGTGTGACGCTGTGATTGCCGTTAACCTCAGCGGTACCTTCAACGTTCTGCGTCATTTTGCTCCCCCGATGGTCGAGCGGCAGTCCGGCATTTTTGTGAACTTTAGCTCCGGCTGGGGGCGATCGACCTCTCCGGGGGTGGCCCCCTACTGTGCCACCAAGTGGGGGGTTGAGGGGCTGACCCAGTCCTTTGCCCAGGATCTGCCCTCGGGCATGGCGGCGGTCGCCCTCAACCCTGGCATTATCCACACGGCCATGCTCGAAACCTGCTACGGCGACGATGCCGCCGCCTATACTCCCATTGCCGACTGGGTTAAGGCGGCGGTGCCCTATATTCTCAGCCTGCGGCCCTCGGACAATGGCCGGGCGCTGACGGTGCCGGGGTAGAGGGTGTTGGAAAAGCCAGAGAGAAGCAGGAGGTCTAAAATAAGGGCAGCATAAACCCGCAACGGCTCAATAACAGACCTATTCCAATGGCTGAATTGACGATTCAAATCTCGGACGAGCTGGCAGAACGGTTAGAACCCCTTCGCAACCGTCTGCCTGAGCTATTGAGCCAACTTGTCAATGCGGGCAGTCCTCACTCAGCCTCTTTGGCGTTGGCGACGGCTAACCGACCAGAGATTCCCCAAGCCTACCTCGAAGTTCTTGATTTTTTGGTGACTCGCCCCACCCCCAGCAATTGTAAATTCGACGCCAGACGGGCGTTTCAGCCTCTCTGACAAAAACAGCCTCCTCTTCACACGGACTAAAAACGGACTAAAAAGCTGAAAATTTAACTGCCAACCACCATTT
>Ga0169931_10001002_pt1 | contig 46762 bp, 50 predicted proteins | sample Kivu_15m_20L_FD_129675 | JGI IMG/M metagenome (GOLD analysis project Ga0169931, IMG submission 129675) | Freshwater microbial communities from Lake Kivu, Western Province, Rwanda to study Microbial Dark Matter (Phase II) - Kivu_15m_20L... | ecosystem: Environmental > Aquatic > Freshwater > Lake... | reverse complement strand
TGTTTTTTGCGAGCCAAGGATGGCGAGCATTCTTGACGGGCGAGTTTTTATTTCTTTTATCTTTCTAATCATAACAGTTTTTGTCCACCTCGGCATGTCACACAACTAAAATTATCCAAATTCCCAATAATCCGTCAATATAAAAAACTAAAATAAGCTTGAAAAAACAACCATATTCTAAATAATAATTCGTATATGCTATCCATAATCAAAGAACTGCAATCCCTCCATCCCAAAAAATTCCCGAAATATATCTCCAACATAGAAATCGAAACCTTCCTGAACCAAAACAAAGCGAGAATAGATAGCGAGAATTTCAAAGAGCTGAAAGACTTCTTTTTAATAAATCAAAAACTTTCTCGATCCATATTCACCAATTGGGAAAAACAAAACAAAGACCTATTGTTATACAAAGAATCTATCCAAAAACAAAAACGGGAATATCCTTTACAGAATGAATTCGAGGAATTATTAAAATTAAGAAAGTACTCTCCCCGAACAATTAAGGCATACACAAATACTCTAAAGATCATCAATGAAATTCTTACGAAGAATTGGAATACAGATCTAGTGAATGCCAGCTTGGAAGATTTTAAAGAATACTTTAAATACTTGAGCATAGAAAAAAAGACTTCCAATTCCGGCATTCGGATTGCCAGGTTTTCGATTGAGTATTATAGAAATGAAATCGCTTTGAAACCCATCCGCTTAGATTTTGCCTATGGAATCCGAAAGGAAGAGCATCTCCCTACTATTTTTAGCCAGAGTGAAATACATAAAATTCTACAATCCATTACAAATCTCAAACACAAGATGATGATCTCTCTTCTCTATTCTTCGGGTTTGCGGCTCAGTGAAGTGATTCATTTGAAAGTGAGGGATATGGACTGTCACGAAAAAATAATTACCGTTCGTAGTGGCAAAGGCAACAAAGATAGAATTACAGTGCTATCCGAGAAAATCATTTCAGATCTCTCTGTTTTTTTAGAGGATAGGAAACCGAATGAACTTGTATTTGTATCCAATCAAAAATCAAATACAGGAAAAGATAGACCACTCAGTTCTAGATCCATAGAGAATGTTTTACAAAAGGCATTGGTGAAGGCGAAAATCTCTAAGAAAGGCACACCCCATGATCTACGGCATAGTTTCGCTACCCATCTCTTGGAATCAGGAACGGATATCCACCTCATCCAAAAGCTCTTAGGTCACAAAAATATTTCCACAACCACGATCTATACCAAACTGGCAAATCCCAAAGTCGCAGGTGTCAAGAGTCCTCTTTGAGTTAGGAAGGTATAATTGTATTCTTTAAAAAGCACAAGAAATTGGCATTCTTGCTAAACCACAAATAGCACTGCATTATGCGTTTGTTCAGAGAGCTGAAGTGTAGCAGAGAAGACCAGGGAGAAGCGGGAATTTGAAGTTAGTTGCAGTTGGGTTTGGTCCTAAGCAGATATTTTAAGAGTTTTAATTGAATCTAGTTTATGCTTCAACTTTTCTTTCTGCTCTCTAATGTCTAAATCAGTCTGAAGATTTATCCAAAATTTCTCGGACATACCAAAAAATTTGGAGAGTCTCAGAGACATGTCCACAGTAATTTTTCTTCTTCCATGAACAATATCGAGTATCGTAGAAGTAGAAACATGTAATTCCTTTGACAGTTTATATGGAGTTATATTCATAGGCTCCAAAAACTCTTCTTTCAGAATTTCTGCTAAGGTCGGAGTTGGAATTTTTTTGTTTTTCAAGATTTGCATTTCTCCTCTAATGGTAGTCGATTATGGAAACATTCTTACAATTCCCTTTTTCAAATTGGAAAACAATTCTCCACTGATCATTTACTCGGATAGAAAAATAGCCAACTAAGTTCCCCTTCAGACTTTCCAATCTATTTGAAGGGGGAGAAGCTAAATCTTGTTCATTTTCAGCATTATCCAATAAAATCAGTTTCGTTAGGGCTCGCTTTTGAATTTCAAGTGGATATCTTTTTGAGAAGGTCTGATTGAATACTTTCTTAGTTTCTTTGTCCCCGAAAGAAATGATCACATATTACTATATCTGTATCGGAGATATATTTGTCAATTCCATTTCATTCTCCTCAAAAAATTAGAAAGGATTAAAACCAATTGCAACTAACGTTAAAGGATTACCGAAGTTCCCAGCCCTGGGCTCTGCCTAACGATAAGCTCTTAGCGGTAGCGAATCAGAGAGCTGAAGTGTAGCAGAGAAGACCAGGGCGAAGCGGGAATTTGAAGTTATGTGCCGTTTCGTTCCTATACTTGAATAAGATCTTCATGAAAGACCTTTTCTAATCTTATAATTGTTTTTAAAGTTGGATTAGATTTAATAGGATTCTCAAATTTCTGGTAAGCTTGATACGCTATTTTAAGTTTCTTTGCAATCTGCTTTTGACTTAAACCTAGTTTCTCTCTACTTTTTTTTAGCCAAATTGCAAAAGAACCATTTTTATCTGGAGAAATCCAATAAACATCTTTCCCTTTTAATTGTGAATGAGCCTCCTGCGAACTGGTTTCATTCCAATATTCCCTTAAGAAAGGCTCTTCGGGCTCATGTATAATCTTCACCACCTACCCTTTTCTGATTGAGAAATTCATCCACACCATTACCTTTGACCTAGCTCTTTCTCCGTCACCATGAAATTCACCTCTTTGTCCTTCTTTTCGTTTTTTCTCCTAGTTTACTTGATCCACTGGAGAATATCCAACCCAGCACGTATTGTTTTTCTAAGCTTCGCTTCTATACTTTTCTATGCAGCATGGTCTCTTCCCTTTTGTGTACATTTTGTACTTATCGTATCTATAAATCATTTTTTGAACAGAAGGATTCTCTCCAATCCTAAATCTATGGCTTTTGGATTGAATCTAGCGCTGAACCTGGGGAATCTGTTTTTCTTCAAATACTTCTATCTCTTTGCAGACTTTATTTTTCTTTTAGTCGGAGAAGGTATCGGTCACAAAGAAACCGTGAATGCCCTCTTATCAGATCGATTTGGCATCCCAGAGATCATCCTTCCCTTGGCGATTAGCTTTTATACTTTTCAGATGATTGCCTATACAGTAGATCTCAAGAGAGGCGAGGCACAAGAAAATCCAAGTTTCCTAGAATTTTTACTTTTTATCATGTTTTTCCCACAATTGGTTGCCGGACCTATTGTGAGACACAGCCAATTTTTTGGACAACTCAAGACCTGGAATTCCCTTCCCGGCCAAGTTGAGTCAGGCATAGCCTTGATTCTATTTGGTCTATTAAAGAAAATAGTGTTAGCTGACAATTTGGCCATGCTACTCGATCCTATTTTTCTCAATCCAGGGGAGTTCAATGCCATCTCACTTACCTTAGCCCTGTTTGGTTACTTGATGCAGATCTTCTTTGACTTTTCTGGATATACGGATTTGGCAAGAGGATTTGGCAAACTCTTGGGCATCGAACTTCCGGAGAACTTTGCAGGTCCTTACTTTAGCAGAGGATTTGGAGAATTTTGGACCAAATGGCATCTCACCCTTTCTACTTGGATTCGGGATTATCTTTTCATCCCCTTAGGCGGAAGTAGAGTCCCCCCGTGGCGCAATGCCTTCAACTTGACCCTTACAATGTTTCTCGCTGGACTTTGGCATGGAGCTAATTTTACCTTTGCCATTTGGGGTCTTGTGCAAGGTGTGCTTGTAGCCACCGAAAGAGCTCTGGCCAAACACCTACAGCAAAAGGCTTCCGCCCAAGGCATTCCACCCAAAGTGACAAGCACCTTTTCTTGGCAATCTATCTTAGGATTCTTGTATTTTTTTATCACATTCGGAATCCTAGCTGCTTTTTTCCGTGCTAGTAAAATTGAAGATTCCTTTTTGATTTTGGGAAGAATGTTTAGCGGTGAAAGTGGCAAATTATGCAAATCTCCTGACCAAATTTTTATCTTTATCTTGCTTGGATTGTTTTTCAATTATTTGCAGATCAATACCAAATGGCAAAGTTGGATCCAAGAGACCACCAAACAAAGGATTTTTTTAGTAGCCGCTTCCTTAGTGATGGCTTGGCTATTAGGTTTGTACACCCCTGAAGGAGCGGATTTTATCTATTTCCAATTTTGATATGATACCAAGAGCCACCTACTTTTTTCCTGTTTTATTGCTGTTTGTCGTGTTTTTGTTGGATAAGATTTTTGGATTACCTATCGTTACCAAGAATACCTTCCCCTATAAGAAAATCGAAAGAAACTACTACGAATCAAAAGAACATTTAATTCAAGTACTAATCCAAGAATATCAAAATTCTCCATCAAACACATATGGTGTTGTTTTTGGTTCTTCAAGATCGGGATCCTTTGACTACTTAGATTTCCAAAAGGTCATTCCTAACTCCAAAACATTCAACTTTTCAGCACCACTAGCTCCCCCGTCCGTCTACTACTATTGGTGGAAATTGATCCAAGAAACCAAAGTACCAATCCGATATGTCATTATAGAAATCGATCCCATTTTGCTTTCCAAAGCATCCATTCGGTATTCTCTGGAAAGTAGCTATGACATTCCCTTCGTACTGAATCACACCAAATTTTGGAAAGGCGAGGGTTTTTCATTTATCGAGGCTGAATCTTACCTTAACAAAAAACTTTTTGCATTAGCAAAGTACCCTGTAGACCTCAAAAGCATCATTGCGAACAACTCTGAAATCAAAGCAGGGTTCTTTGATATATCTTTTCCAGGTTACTTGGGCAAAGACCAAAAAGAAAAGATGATCCAGAGTATCCATGAAGCCAATCGCATCAAATTTGGAGCCTTGCCGAACGATTTGCATTTCACAAACCACGGAGCCCTAATAGAAGTCGACAGTGAAAATATTTTCCAAACGTATTTAAAAAATTACCAAGGCTCAGAAACGCAATGGTACTTCTTAAAGGAATTGGTTCAAGATCTGACCAAGAAGAACATCCCGATCGTCCTTTACATCCCTGCAACTGCTCCACCTTTGCGTCGTAAAATGGAAGACTCGGGAATTTTGAATGATTTTTTGGTCAAACTGCATTCCAGACTCGGTGAGTCAGGTGCCCCTATCTTAGATATTGACCAAGACAGTCGTTGGACTTGTAGGGATTTTTTTGATGCCGTTCATTTGAGTGGCAAATGCTTTTCCAATATTTTACCGATCCTTTTGGAACCTTTTCAGTCTAAGCTATGATTATAACGCTATGCGATGGACGATTTGGTTCCTATTATTTGGGGTCATGGTCATGGCATCTTTCGCTAAACCTGATCCGCCTCCTCAAGCCCTGGACCTCAAAGGACAGGAAAGGTCAGTGAGACAACCTCCAGATCGAAAAGACAAAAAAGGCTGCTGCAAAATCAGATTCCCTGCTGGGGGATATGACTTCTTTCTATCTACGGAACAAGATTGCCGTGCCAGTCTCTACTTCGATCGATTTTTGGGAGAGAACAACAATTTGTGTTTGCGGTGGGAAGAAAACTAGAAGCATCTTTAGCACTCGCAGGAGGAGGTTGTAAGGCGTTCTATGCTCTAGGTTTCTGTCGGGAAATGCGCGAATGGGGTGTCCGATTCTCAGAAATATCAGGTGTTAGCGCTGGAGCTGCCATGGCTCTTTGCATTCTATCTGGGACCGAAGACGAATCCGTCGAATACTTTGAAGCTATTGTGGCGCGTAATCCCAGCAATTTTCGATTAACTAATATATGGCGAAGAGAAAGGACTTTCCCTCACGAAGAAATGTATCGAAGAACAATCCGAGCAGGAATGCGATGGGACAAAATGAAAGCTAGTGGCTCAAAAATTTTCATTCATGCTGTCAAAGCTCTTCCAAAAACCCAAGGCCTAAGTAAGTTTAGAATGGCTAGGCTAATCAGCGAAACTGCAAGAGCCTTCGTTCTAGATGATAGAGACAAAACAGAAGGAATTCCTTCCAATAGGATCAAAGCAATCTTGCAAAAATGGAATATGGAAGATGTTACCTTTACTGAAAAGCATTTCATCGATCCAAACATGGTAGAGCAAATCATAATGAATTCCTCGAGCATCCCTCCAATCGTAGACTTCCAAAGTGTCGGTAATGAATATTACTTAGATGGAGGTCTAACAAATAACCTTCTAATTGAAAAATTCTCTCCGAAGTCACGCAAAATAGGAATCTATTATGAACCTAATACAATCTTTGGCAAAAACTCCTCATTACTTGAGGAAACTCTCCTCATTCGTCCTTCGGAACCCATACCCATAACTTCTTTCGATTACACCAACCCCAAGGGAATACGAGATACATATAATTTAGGTCGCACCGATGCAAATTATTGGAAACAGAGAATTCTCTCTCACTTAGATCCACCTAGATTTTTTGGTTTTCGTTTACCTTCTATTTTTGGAAGACCATCCAAGTAAAATTTCCATTTTGTCGAGAAGATTATCATTCGCTTCGAGCAAAGAAAACAAGAGACAACTTTCTTCATTTTTGAATCCGAACCATTCCCCTGGATAGGTATAAATTCCAGTCTCTTCGAGTAATTTACAACACCATTCTTCATCTAACTTTTCGGCTACAAGTCTTCCATAAGGTAGGGCTTCAGAAAATTCCAATTTGAATTTAGAATTTTTTTCTACAAATAAGGATTCAATCATGGAAATGTTTCTGTTTACTCTGCTTTTCCATTGTTTCAAAACCACATCCTGCCAGGAAACCAACTGTTCTAGCTTCTTTTGAGCAAAACTATTCGTACTCAAATAAATATCAGTTATTCCAGACAAACCTTTTTGGATCTCTGTTTTGAGATTAGCGCTAGCTACAACTTGGATCCAAGCAAGTTTCCATTGTGGTAAACACAACCATTTTGAAATCCCTTGAACCAAAAACAAAATCCCCTGGAAAGAAATGGGTAGAGGGAAGTTTCCACCTTCTAATTTATGATTCAAAAACACAATATCAGCGACTATAGGAATCTGATATTTTCGAGAAATCTCACCTAACTCGTTCCAGTTTTGATCTGTGAGGTAAGCTCCTGTTGGATTAGAAGGATGAACAAGCAAAATCATTTTTGTATTGGGAAGAATCGCTTTTTCAAAAGCTCCAATATCATAAACCCAAAGCTTGTTTTCTTTCAAAAGCGGTACTTCGATTGGATGATTGGCCTCCAAACTAATGATGTGCGGGAAAAGGGGGTATCCCGGAGTTGGAATCAAAATTGAGTCTCCAGGATCGCAAAATAATTTGATCAAGTAAGAGATCGCCTCACTTGTACTACTTGCAAAATAAAAATCATCAGGTTCCGCAGGAATGATTGAAGACCCTGCCAAAAATTTTCTGGAAGAAAGCAATCCTTGAGGTTCTGGATTGTATTCCGAAAAATCTTCATAATGCAGTGTAGAGAGTAAATCTGACCACGGAAATTCTAAGCCCAATATTGTGGGATTGGTTTCTGTAAGGTCGTAGACTGGCAATCCAGAGGAATTCCGTGTAAATTTAGTTCTTGTTAGTTGATTCTCTTCTTCCCAGAAGCCTATCTCAGAAGTTCTTCTCGAATATTCCAATTTTTACCCCAAATTATTTGTGTGTTAATTCCACGTAATTTTAGAATGGCAAGAAGTGGAACACAAAGAAAGACCTATCATACTTCTCCTTGCCGCATTGCAATTTCTTCATATCTTAGATTTTGTAATAATGATGCCCTTAGGGCCCATCTTCATGAAAGTCTTTTCTATCAATAGTGGCGAGTTTGGATTTTTGGTATCTGCCTACACTTTCAGCGCTGGGGTCTTTGGATTTGTAGGGGCATTCTTCTTAGATCGCTTTGACCGCAAACCAGCCTTGATTTTTGTTTCCTTTGGATTTGCTCTCGGAACTTTGATCTGCGCCCTTTCTCCAACCTATGAGCTACTTTTGATGGGTAGAATCGTGGCAGGAGCCTTTGGAGGCATTATAGGAGCCCTAGTTCTTAGCATTGCAGGTGATGTTATTCCCCTCTTACGCCGAGGAAAAGCTACGGGAACTATAATGGCTTCTTTTTCTGTAGCTTCTGTGATCGGAATTCCAATAGGCTTGGCGCTTGCGGACAAATTTGGTTGGCAAATTCCCTTTCTAACAATTGCTATTCTTACTTTTCTATTTCTTCCAGCCGCTCACAGAATCATGCCGAACCTGAAGATGCACATCGAACAAAAAATAGAAGGAGAAAGCAAATGGAGTTCTATCCGAGAAGTTTTCATGACCAAATCCCATTATCTTTCTTTTGCCTTTTGTATTTCCCTCATGTTTGGTGGATTCACTGTGATCCCATTCTTGAGTGCCTACTTTGTATCTAATGTTAAACTAACTGTATCCGATCTCCCCTATATCTACTTCACAGGAGGACTATTTACTTTTTTTACTAGCCAATGGATCGGTAAAATAGCAGATAAATATGGAAAACAAAGAACTTACAGTATTTTGGCTTTCCTGGCAATGGGACCCGTACTTTGGATAACTAATATGGGACCGACTCCTCTCTGGTTAGCTCTTATTTCTACAACTCTCTTTATGATTTTTGTTTCCGGGCGAATGGTTCCAGCCTTTGCAATGCTAACATCAACTATCGCTCCAAAAATACGAGGGAGCTTTATGAGTATCAATGGTGCTGTTCAACAAATCGCCTCAGGCGGAGCTTCTTTGCTTTCTGGATTGATTTTGCGACAAAATTTGGATGGAGTACTGGTGAATTATGAATACGTGGGACTCGTGTCCTGTGCATCCCTATTGGTAAGTATTTTTCTAGCTTTTCGAATCAGAATTCTTCATACTTGAAATTTTAACTTCATGTTTCTTAAAACATCAATCGAGCCTTTTTGAAGTAGCTCAACCAAAGTGTCTCTTTGGGATTTGGTGATTTTTTCTCTATCCATCAATTGACTCAAAACTTCCATAGCAACCAATGGATCATAATCATTCAATTCTGAAAAAATATATTGTATATCTAGATCAATCGTTCGTTTGTCTGTATATTCTAAAAGCTTTTCTGTTAAATTGAGTATCTGAGCTTGTCTGTTCACAAGCTCTTCCATCGTACCCAAAATCAAAGAAATTTCGATATCATCTGAGAATAATTGCATCATATGAGAATAAATTTTTGGAGATTGAATCGGGAGTTCATAAATCGTATCACCTAATGCTTGATAAAGAGATTTTTCTTCTTCAGGTAAAAAATCAGTATAATTTTTTAGATTGGAAATGATATGACTTGGCAAAACCATTAAGAATTGACTGGCAAGACTTGAGTTGTTTTTGTTCCGAACCAGATAGACAATTATTTCACAAATTTTATTATGATCAAGGTAAGTCCAATACCGATAGCTCTTAACTTTAAAGAAATTCTTTTCAAACCGTTCTTTTTGAGTTTTACTTCTCAACTTAAGGTAATTTTCAAAATCATATTCAAACAAATCACCAAGGATATCAGGCGAAAAAGCCTCGATAATTCCTTTTGAGACTTTTGGTTCATTCAAATAGAGATAATAAGTGATTAGTTCATAGTTCTCTTTACTTTCTGACAAAAATTCAGCCAAAAGAATTGAGGGGCATTGTTGAAAAGCAGTCATCCCTACTTGGAATGTTGTCTTACCTAAGTAAAAACTTTTTAGCTTTTGTTTGGCTATGCAATTGCTCTTGACGTCAATTTCCACTTGGGACGTTGCCAAAAAACTTTTGCAGTTGCTAGGACAAACTTGCCACTCCGATGTTTTCAGGAGGCACTGTGGTTCCATCTAGTTACTCATCTTTTCTCCGCAATCTCTCATGTTGGGAGCGTAAGGATTTCGGATAGCATTGCCTTTGTCGATCCATCGCTTGTCTACCATAGGACAGTAAAAAACTCCATAACTCGACAGATCCTGAGACCTATGGATCAAGGGAGCAAGAAGTTCAGAAAATTTTGCGGCTTTTTCATAAACGATTTCAACTGACTCGAGTTCCGCACCAAAGAGAAGCTTCGCCTCTTTGGAAACCTCTTGCAGGCCTGGGTCGGGTGATGTAGCTAAGGCATGGCCCGCCGCTCGGATTTTGTCCAAATTCGGTAGGTCGGCACTCCGAAATAGCTGGCTATGGAGGTCAGCATTTGCCTCAAAAACCTCTAGGACTAACTTTTTCTCATCGGGACTCCATTCCACCTGAGTTTTGTTACAACCGACCAGGGCAAGGGCAACGAATAAGGGGAAAAAGCAAACGAATGGTTTCATGATGCCCAAATTTCCTGAAATTCCTCGATCTGGAAAGTGAAATCCAACGGGTTTTTTCTGGACAGACCTGGATTTTTAGATACAATGGAGAAAAAGAAACCCAAAAGGGAAAAGATTCATGATCATCGTAGAAGGCATAGGCCACGTCAATATTCCAGTCTCCCAACTCGACACATCCATCGAGTTTTATGGAGACATCTTCGACTTCGAATTGGAATCGAAGAAGGGAGGAGAGGCCGAGCTTATCCTGGATAATTTTCGAATTAGACTTATCCAATCCCCTCATGCTGGTGTTGAATTGGGATACCCCATTTTGAGCTTTATAATGGACGTAGATGATTTTACTGAGGCAATTTCTGAATTGGAAGAAAAGAATGTCAAGATCGTCAAAGGCCCTGAGGCCACAGACAATGGCGAGTGCTTGACCTTTGCAGATCCGAACCAGAACCTCATCGAAATCTACTACGAGAACTAGTTGATTCCTAATGGGGATCAATAGAGCCGAAGAAGCCCAAGAACTCGAACTAGTCGAAGATTTCAAAAAAGGTTATGTGTATTTTTTCAATAGTTTCCTGAATCTATTGGGGAGCTTTATCAATTACGTTTCCTCTGGGAATTACAGCGACCAAAACAAAAAGGACATGCTTCCGATTCGCAAGCCTGTAGATGTAGAACTTACAAAGCAACAGAAACGCACGAGAGATATACTTTCCTTCCTCGAGGAAAAAAACATCCAACCCGAATCCAAGAAAGAATTTCCTACGTACTTTCCAGGAATCAATACTGACTCTGCCCGCCTAGACTTTGTTCAATTCGTCCTAACCTATCGTTACCTAAAAGACTTTTACCTCGAGGGCACTCACAGTTGGAATATCATACAAAAGTCCATTGTTGATGCTACCTTTACTGACAATGACTTTAAAGTTAGCCAGCTAATCGAATACCGATTGAATCCAGGGTTGGAAAGAATCAAAATTTTAGAAGCCTTGCTGAAGCGCATGGGCTTTATACTCAAATTAGAAGACTCTCGCAATTTGCAAACCACCAAGGCATTTCGTCCCAAGTTCCAAGAAGAAGTCGTCTATCGGTTGTCTAGTGTATTTGCTGAAGATTTTTATGCAGGTCATTATGAAGTTATCTATCCAAATCCTAGCCCATTTCCAGAAACCAAGATAACCCAAGCACCGGCTCCGACGGCTAATAAGGAGAAGATGGCTCAAGAGGCTACTATCAAAAAACCAGCTCCTACTTCATCAAAGCCTCCTGATAATTTTTTGGATGCAAGTGGTAAGTTTAGTTGGAACTCCAACCAGCATTATGTGATTCATTATGACATAGCAAAATACAAGCAAGAAACTGATCTTCTCAAATCTACGATCAATATGGATTTGCATATGGGGGCGGACGAGCAAGTTCTGCGCTCAGAAATGATTCGAAGTATGTCGAGTCTCGATCGCAAAACCAAAAGCCCCGAAGAACTTGAAAAAGAATACCTGGTCTTTCTCAGTCAATTTTTCGAATTTTGCCAGAATATTGTGATGATGCATATCGGAATCCCAGGAAACCTCAAATGGGTTTTCTTTTTCCATATAGGGCCTTCTCACTTCTATATGATTGCCAAAAAATTTCTAACAGAAGTCAAGACTGGATTTTGGCATATCAAAAGTTCTGATGGCAAAAAGGTTAGTCGATTCATTCCATCTGAATATATAAAGAAACAAATTCTTGGCTATTGGTCCAAATCTCTCCTCGTAAATGTCGGCGAAGAAAAGAACAATTTAGCTCTTTACAAAAAGTTAGTTGAGATCGTGGAACAAAAATATAAAGAAGCTACTGAAAATGCTCAGCTCCTTTACAAAGCTCTCCCAGAAGAAATTCGAAACTCCAAGCCCATTGATTTGGTATTTCGAGAGCACATGAGCGAATGGATGGGAGCAGCGAATATTATCGTCTATAAAAGGTTTGTTCGTAACCAAATCGATGTTTAACTACAGAGTATAAATACTTATAGGCTAAATACCAATTGTGCAGGTAGAATTTCCTGCTGTGACATAGAACTGTGTTGCTGTGTCTGCTGGTATAGGAATTGTAGGATCCTTAACTAAAATTTGATCGGTAGCCACACAACTTTTGCTAAAGACCCGAACTGTTACCACAGAGTCGCATCCTATTGTGATGTTTCCAGGAGCTTTGAGGACAGATGATCTGAACGCTTTAGTTTGGACTCCCAAAAAGGTTATTCTTTTGCTATTACCGGAAGGAATCTCCAGTTCATCACCGTATTGTTTGTTTGTGACAGAATAACAATCTACAAAAAAGTCTAACCCAGCACAGTTGACTCCCGTCTTTTGGCCAGGAGTGCAGCTTCCTCCGGACTTTGACACGGAAAGAACACCCGTCACAGTTCCGTCAGGAACAGTCGTCGTGATTTCCGTTCCCGTATTGGCGAGAATGGGAGCAGGGAGGGAGTTGAAACGCACAACAGTATCCGTTCCAAAGTTCGATCCTATGATCGTGACGATGGTCGCAGGGTAGGCACTGTTCAAGTTGTTTTGGGCTGGAGAACCAATTTGAGGCGATGCCGATGCCAATACAGGGGGAGACGCCACTAAACCAGAAAGGGCAGAGTTGCTACCTCCTCCACCACCGCTGCAACGTATGGATCCCAAAGCCAAACTTAGGAATAAAAACAAGCGCATGCAGTAGAAGTATCGGAATCGGTTGCCAGAATTCATTCCTTATTTTTCCCTCTTCTGTGTGATCCTAACTGGCCCTGAAATTCGCAAACGCTTAGGCAAAGACATACACATCACCCCCTACGAGGAGAATTTTCTCAATCCCAATTCCTACAACTTGCGCTTGCACGCTGATCTGCTTGTTTACTCCGAATTTCCTCTAGACATGAAAAAGCCAAATCCAACAGAAAGGCTGTCCATCCCTCCAGAAGGCCTTCTCCTCACCCCAGGGATACTCTATTTGGGTAGAACTTTGGAACACACGGAAACGTACAACTTAGTTCCTATGCTGGAAGGTCGTTCTTCCATAGGCAGACTCGGGATGTTCGTTCATGTTACGGCTGGATTTGGAGATGTTGGTTTTAAGGGATTTTGGACCTTAGAAATCCAAGTTACCCATCCCTTGCGGGTCTACCCAGGGGTTCAGATCTGCCAGATCTTTTACCACACAGTGGAAGGGGAAATCACTGAATACAAATCTGGTAAGTACCAAGCCAATCAGGGAATCCAACCCAGCTTGCTTTACAAAGATTTTGGGGAGAGGTAGGTTTTTGAGCTCCACCAGAGTCGGAAGAGCCCAAATGAAATTTACTTCTTGGTCTTGTTCATGCAATCCCAAATGGGATCGTCGAGGTTCACTCCCGCCAAGCGGTTCCAATTATTGGTTTTGCCTATAAAAGAAATCGCACAGAGGTGACCTTTTAGAGCCAGAGTATTGGGGCTTTCCAAAGTCATCTTAGCACAGTAAGTCTTGCCATCTCGCGGATTGTAAACCTTACCATTCTTATAGAGACCCTCGCCTTCGTAATCAAATCCAGACAAAAACTCCATTCCTAAGTTGGGTCGAGAACGAAGCTTGGGATCTTCGTTGTTATGATCTAAGTAAGGCGTTCCAGGCTTACCATTCTTAGCTTCTGATTCCCTATAGTAGTTTTCTTTGATGCAGAAGGTACGTCCGCAGTATTTACTTCCACATTTAAAGATTTCGATCACCGAATCTTTTTCTGGAGGAAGATACTTTCCTACGATGGAATCTGCTTCTTGGGCTTGGATGCTAGCACTGCCACCTAGCATGACGATTGAAAGGCCTATTGTTTTCCAATTCACTCTCAGTTCACTCCTGTTGCTTTTTCTAAAAGTTTAGTCAATTTTTTCACATTTTTGTTCTCAGGGTCCATTCCTTGGGCTCTCGTGGCATACGTTACAGCTCTATCAGTATTCCCAAGAAGTCGACTTACATCAGCTAGGTTGACTAGATTTTGGAAATTGTCAGAATCTAACTTGAGAGCCTCCTGAGCTGCTTTCAATGCCTTGTCGTAATTGCCGAGTTTCTTCTCAGACATGCTCAAGTAATACCAGTATTCTGATGTCCCTTCGTTGTCTTTGAGATAGGCATTGAGTACTTCGGAGGCTACTTGGTAATCTTTGCCTTTGTAACTCACCAAACCCAAAAATTTGTTAAGCTTGGGGTTGCTATCATCCGAGGAAAAAGCTTTGTGCATAACTTCAATTGCCTTTTCGAGACTTCCTCTTTGGTACAGTATCTTACCCTCTTCAAAAGCACCCGCAGTGGAGAGGGACTTATCCCAATCATCTGTCTTTGGTTCAAAGTAAGAGTCCGATGCTTGCTCACCAAAGGGCTCAGCTTCTGGGTTTAAGTCATCATCATCCATAAGGTCATCGTCTAACGAACTAGATGCAGATGAATCTGCGACTGGCTCTGGCTCTGGTTCTGCTTTTGGTGGAGCAACGGCAACGGCCGGTGCCGAAGATCCTGCCATGATAATGGCTGGATCGACCTTTTTGTAAACCAAAGACAAAAAGGAAAGGTCATCTGTTAGGTCTCCTATTGTGTGAAGGATTTCCTCCACTTTATATATATCACCATGAGCCTGTTCCACATACCCTAGAACCAAATTTTCATCTTCATTGATGGTTCTAACAGACTCATCTGGAGTGATATCGATGTCGTCCCTACCATCCGAGGCAAGGATCACTTTGTCACCGTCTTCCAATTGGAAGGAATAGACTTTGAAGGGGAATTCCGAATCCAAACCTAGCTTACGCAAATTCAATTCGCTTTCGATAAAGGAAGCCTTTCCGTCTCGATAGAGGATGCTGAAAGGGTGTTCCGCATTGAAATACCAAACTTGTCCTGTGATGTCATCGATCACCATCATGGTAGCGGATAGAACCATCGTACCATTGAACGATTTAAAAACGGCATGGATCTCCTCATAAACATCAGTCAACCATTCTTCTGGGGTTCGGTTCATAACCCGTTTAGCGGAACGAGCCATGATAGCATTGACAGCAACTCCCATCACCAAAGAGCCCCCAGCACCTTGCATCGACTTACCCATAGCATCACCATTCATAACCATGGTATATCTTCGAAAGCTATCGGGTTTGCCCAACTTTAAGTTTCCTGTGACGCAAATGTCTCCCCCGAGATCTCCCACTTTGTTCCTGAACTCGAACTTCTTCTTTTGGTGAACAAAGAAATCAGTGGAAACAGCCTTTGATTTGTTTGCATTAAAAAACAATGGCTTTGCGAGAAGTGAGGTAAGGAAGTAATCCCCGTCCTGCTGGACCTTGAGTCTTTGCACCTCGTCCATCTTTTCTTGGAGCGCTTTGGTACGATCTTTTACTTTCTCTTCAAGGTTTTCAGCGTAGTCTTGCAATTCTCTCCTAGCATCTTTGATGGAGGCGACCATCCCATTGAAGGAATCTGTTAAGTACCCGATCTCATCATTGACCGCAATCGGAACTTCTGCATCCAAATTACCCTGGTTTACTTTTTCTACTCCAGCTAACAAGGCATATAAAGGCTTGACCAAGCTCGCCTGGAAGAACATGGGGAATATTACCATTAGAACAAAGAGAACTATCCCCAAAACCAATATTTCCAGTTTTGCAGACTTGTGCATGTATTCGCGGTAGTCCCTATAATTGTATCCTACTTCAGAAACCGTCTTGTTTACGGCATTGTACTTCATAAAGGCAACATAGTGCTTAAATCCATCCAAATCTTTGCGATAGATTCTTGAAAGCTCGGGCTTGTAATACCGGAAATGCTTCAAAAATTCAGCCTTTAGCAAGGCGGGTTCAATCTCTTCCCCTTTCCATTTGCAACCGTCTAACTTTTTCAGAATGGCATCTCGGAAAGTATCTACACCCTTTACCTTCTGGACGTACGCCGACCCTTCTTTACAAAACTTTTCAGGGGGAATGTCGGACAATTTATTTAGTTGAACAAATGTGAGTCGATTGAGCTTCTGAAAATACTTGTCAACTTCAGTCTTAAAGGTCTTATCATCGTACTTTTCGTGTTCTTTTATAAATCCAAGAATGGCATCCTTGTAGCCTAAGAAAAATTCTGGTGCTTCCTCGAGAAGACCCAGGAGCCCTTGCTTGTATCCTTCGGTCGGCAACCTATGGATCTCTTCGTAAAGATAAGTATTGTACATGTCCGCTTGTGCCAGAAGCAAGTCAATGCCGACTGTCTCGGGGCGATAGATGTCCTTTTCGATTTGTTCTCTGGGATTGTACTCAATCACATAAAGAATGTCAGAGCTCTTTTCCCCTCCCTCGAGTACTCGGAGAGCTTTCTGGGTAGAAATGTTGTCAAAAGCTTCTTCCTTTTCCTGGTCCGTCATGTAGGAGAATACCTGCATGATAATGAGCATCGTTACCATCGAAATTCCAACGATTTTCACCATGAAAGTGGTGCGTTCGTGGCTCGTGTTAATGAAAATAATTGTAATCATGAAGAAAGCCAATGTGAACAAGAGAACCAATGACGTCAAAAAGACCGACCTTTCTATAGCACCATCTCGGCTCATAACGTTCGTTATGTTGGGAATCACAGCGGCCAAGAGACCAGCGAACGCCATACCAGAGATAGCTCTTTTTGCCCCTTGGGCCTTCTGCTTAGTTAGTTTGTAAATTTTAATTCCAGGCAAAATCAAGAAGGAAATGATGGAATAAGTCACAATGACAATTGAAAGAATGCGACTCGGGGCCTCTGCATTAAAATCCCAATGGTGAGCGGTAAAGTGATACTTCTTAGGGGCATTGTAGGTCTGGGAGTAAAACCAAATTACGGTCACTAAGCCAATGGCATATAGTATACGGCTTAAGTTGGTAGTGAACCTGGTTCTTTCGTCTTCTGGGAATCTGTAGAAGAACTGACCGAAGTGCAGGATTCCAAACAGGATGAATCCACTTGTAAACCATCTGTGGAATGCCGCAATCGGGTGGTAGTAGAAGGCACCTAGAAAGTAACCCAACTGAAATAAGGTGAGAAACGAACAGGCAAGACCTAGATGATAGGTGGCTCTGGTCTTATCCTTTAAGGTCAGGAAGAAAGCAGAAAGGATTCCTATCAAAACTGTGACCAATAAGCTACCAAATGTGTAGTAATTGACGAGGATATTCTGCAGTGAAATTGTCGGCTCTATGGAATCTGTCATCGATTGTGCCTTGTAGAAGAGGAGTATCGAGAAGAGTAGACGGAAAAACTCAGGAAAGCAATTACATTTTCAAAAATTTAAAACGAAACGGTACCAAAAGCACCGTTTCATTGTGCAGCGCTCAAATTACCGGTGGGTAATGAAGCAGTCGATACCATCCCCTCTCAGTCGGGACTTGAGGGACTCCGCCTTTCCCCTTTCCGGGAAATCACCTACCTGAACCGCAAACATCCCATCTTTAGAAGTAACAAAAACGGGCTCCCCCGATTGCGCTTTTAGGGTTTCTTTGTAGCGATTCGCCCGATCCGCTTCCTTGAAAATCCCCACTTGTACTGTAAAGCCTTTGGGAGAGGAAGCATGAGCTACACTAGAGTTGGTGTTGTTCTTTGTTGGCTGTCCTTGGGGGGGCTTGGGAGAAATTTTTTCAGGCTTGGTGGGAACATCTTCCAAAAGGTCTCCATCGTCGTCATCCAAGTCCTGGGATTCTCCCTTCTTCAGAACCTTGATTCCAACTTTGGTAACCCCTTTGTCTTTGAATTCCAGAATTTCAGCTGTTTTTTCGGAAACATCCACGATGCGATCGTCCACAAATGGTCCTCTATCGTTGATTCGAACCACTGCTTCTTTGCTATTTTCCAAATTTTGGATTTTTACTACACTTCCAATCGGAAGGGTTCTGTGAGCTCCTGTCAGCTTCATCCTATCAAAAGGCTCTCCACTGGCAGTAGGTCTGCCTTGGAACTTTTGCCCATACCAAGAGGAAAGACCTACTTCATCGAATTGGGAAACGCTCGGAAGTTTTTGAGGAGGAGTGAGGGTTTCCTGGGCCGGCTTTTGTGTGGAGAGGTCGTCCAGTACGGATCTAGCTATGGGGTCTTTCTTCGGAGATCTCTCAAAGAAAATATCTTCCGGGTCTCCAGAGGCGCTGTAGTTCCTGCGAGTGGCTTCTGTGGTTCCACAAGAGACCAGAACCAAAAGGACAAGACATAGGTACCACAATTTCATAACGATTCTCCTGAGGTTTTTTCCTTTTGAAAATCGGTAGTATCAGGAATTTTCCCGTCGCTTTTTTCTCTCTCCCTGGCAAAATTCCCATGTGACCGCCATTCGACCAGAAAATCTGTACCAAGAAGCCATCGCCTTTGAGAAGGCGGGCAATTTGGCTCAGGCAAAGGCCGCATTCCAAGAATCCGCTAAAATTTTTTTTGAACAAGCCGTTCAGCGGTCCAATCACAAGTCCTATTACAATGCCGGTATAGCCTATTACAAATTAGGTGACTATCCCAAATCAGTTGGGTCTTTGAAGGCTTGTCTTCAAATAGAAAAGAGGTTTGTTCCTGCCCATCTTTTATTAGCTCAAATCTACCAATGGCATGGCAAAGATAAAGCCACAAAAACCTATCTCCTTAATGTTTTAAAAATTGATCCGAACCATAAAGCAGCCTTGGGAGGGCTTGCAATGTTTTACTATGATAGGAATCAATACGATGAGTGCCTCCGTATGCTGGACCAAAGTTTGTCCTTATACCCAGACAATTCTTATTTAAAAGTTTTAAAAACAGAAATTCTCGCAAAGCAAGGCAATTACAAAGAATCTGCTATTGAGTTGCAAAGAATGGTTAAGGAAGATAAGGGGTTTGTGGAATTCAATAATCTCATTCAGTCTTCGAATCAAAATCAGGAATTCATTCAGACTCACAAAAAGATGGAGAAAGAAACGCAAAAGAAACTCAAAGAATTCAAAGCCAAATGGAGCTTAGCCCAGGAGGATCCTGAAAATTTCGCACCACCAGACCCTCAAGAGGCACTAGACTTGAGCTTGTTGTATTTGTTCAAAGGGAATCCAGAACAGGCCATGAAATACTTTGTCTATGCTCAAAAGCTTAAGAATGATCAGGAGACTGTTCCTAGTTGAGTTTTTTGAGATCTTTATTTTTCTTTTTCTTCTTATGGAATTGCAGCTATACCTACCAAAGAGAGGAAATATTAGAATCTGACCGCTATTGGCAAGAAATGGAATCCGTGCCTTGCAATGGTTTGGCGCTTGCCCTAACCAAGCAAGGGAAACTGGATCAGGCATTTACCAAGTGGGACCTTTGCAAGAAAGAATTCCCGGATGAACCTGCGATTAGATTAAATTTGATTCGCTTGTTTTATAATTTAGATGAGTATGAAGAAATTAGAAAAATCGGGTCTGAACTTACAACTTTTCCTAGTCTAATGCAAGTTATACTAAATCATTTGCAATCCAGCCAGAGGTGGGAAGAAAAAACTATTTTATTGGATGGAATATCGCGCTCAAAAGGATGGGAAGAATTCGCCTGGGAGGCAATAGCTGACGGAGCGATGGAAACTGGAAATCTTTCAATGGCCGAAGAACACTACTTGTTGCTAATTGAAAGAAAACCTTTTCATGAAGGAGCTCTAGTAGGTTTATCTGAGATCCATTTGGAACGGAGAAAGTACTATCAGGTTTTGGATTATCTCTCCTCAATCCAGAAGATTCCAAATCGTACAAAAGAATTCCATTACCTCGGTCTTAAGGCAAATTTAGAACTGGGAAGGTATGCGGAAGCTATACGCTATGCGGAGGGAGGGAGTGATCGAGAAAAGTCCCGTGTTCCATACCTAGAGGCCTGGAGAGATGCTCTTTTGCTTTTGAAAGACAACCCAGACTGGATGCCCTTACTTCCCCATTTCCAAAGGGCCAAGGAACAGGGGCTAACCACACCAGAGTCCGTTTTTCTCCCTTCCCCAGACTTAAAACGATTGCGATCCAGTATCCGACAAGGCAGGCAGTAGTTTGTTTTGGATAGAGATTGCCTCTTTGGTTCCCTTCACGTCATGTGTCCTGAGAAAGTCGACTCCCTGTTCGTAAAGTAGGAGCTCTAGAATTTTCGTGGCAAAATCCCTCTTTTTGGGGGGCTCAGGGCCTAGGATGGAAGTCAGAAAGGATTTTCTAGAAACGGAAAGCAAGGTAGGACCCAGCCTCTCTCGGAAGGTCCGCCAGTTTCGAAGGACTTCCCAGGACAGCTCAGGATCTTTGCCCAAGAAAAATCCCATGCCAGGATCGAAAATCAGCTTCTTTTCTGGGATTCCCCAGGAAAGGAGTTGGGCTTTTCTATCCGAAAGGAACTTCAGGACTTCCCCTATCACGTTTTGGACCGTGTAGGGGCTTTCCTGTAGGCTCGCGATTCCGCCAGTGTGGGAGTGCATCACCACCAGATTAGGACATCTATCGGCCTTCAGACCTTTGAAGAGGCTCGGTGCCATAGGGGAACCAAATCCTGAAATGTCATTTAGGTATCCTACTCCTTTTCCCAAGGAGAGTTCCTGTACTTCCGTTCGAAAGCTATCGATGCTGACAATGCGGTTGGGAATGGCTGGATTGTCCAGGATCGGTTCCAAAGCACTCCACTCCTCTTGCCAGGTCTTGGCTTGGGCTTCTGGATGGGAGGCCTGGGCACCCAAATCCAGGACATCTGCCCCTTGGGAAAGGAGATCCTTTGCCTTTTCAATGGCCGACTCTGGATCGGTGGCTTCGTTGCCATCGGAGAAAGAATCGGTAGTGAGGTTCAATATTCCAAACACGATCATGGATTTTCCCTTGGCAGAAATTCGGATTGGGTCGATACCTTGAAAGGCGATTTCGTGATGAAAAAGTACATCTTATTTACCATTTTCCTCGCCTTTGTCCTAAAAGCAAACCCCCTTCCCAAATGGAAGGATGTGTTTTTTGGAGAACCGCTCAATACCCAAAACATCGAATACAATCCAATTATTTCACCTAATGGGAGATATCTGGTTTTCCAATCGAATAGGCCTGGCGGAGAGGGAGGGATGGACATTTGGGTTTCCGAAAATCTTAGTTACCCAGACAGGACCAAAACACCAATTTGGTCCGATCCAAAGAATTTTAGAGAGCTAAACACTCCGAATTTTGAAGGAATGTTTTCGATTCTCTTTGATGAAAAGGAAAAACCGATAGAACTTTTTTTCACTTCAGAAAGGTTAGAGAGCACTGATCCAAAAAAAAGGCGTGATGGCTTTGAAGAACTCAACATCTACTATACCAAAATCAATTCAAGGACTGGTAATTGGAGCCTCCCCATTCACTTAAATGAAATCAATTCCAATTTTGATGATAAAATGCCTGCTATTTCACCTGATGGATGTTCATTGATATTTGTTTCCAATAGACCAGGAGGTTTTGGTGGCAATGATCTATGGATAACAAAGCGAAAAGACTGCCGAATTGGAGTTTGGCAAAGACCTACCAACTTGGGAGAAAAGATCAATTCCTCAGCGCATGAAATCATGCCCCAATACCACTGGGACGGGCAGAGAATATACTTCAGTTCCAATAAATAAGATCAGAACAAAAAATTTAGCTTCTTTTATTCTGATTTTGATCCCATCACGGGGGAATTTTCGACACCAATTTCTATGGGTCTTCCCTTCAATACCTCTCGAAAGATGAATGCCAGCAGTACGGGATATCCATTTGATACTCCAAATGACTATGCAACGTATTCGCTGTGGGAAGAGAGTGACAATGAAGGATTTTCACAAACACACGATGATCTTTGGATGTACTTTTCATCCAATAGACCTGGAGGCTTAGGTCAGTTTGACATTTACAGAACTCAAACTCCAGAAGACCTGAGAAGAACCTATGACTTTGTATTCCGAGGATTGGTTTTGGATGGATCAGAAGACAAAATGATCGGGCTAGATTCCACAATTAAAATAATGGATGGAGAAAAACCAGTCCAAATCATCACCTCATCGCGCATTGGTGGTGACTTGACCCAAAATCCGCCTGAGAATTTTAAAACAGTAATCAAAACGGGCAAGTTCTACCGAGTCGAGGTATCTTCTCCAGGGTTTTTTCCAACTGAAATCACAATGGATCTGAGAGGAAATGCTGGGCAAGACAAGGAACAATACTCTCAAATCGTTCTGCTTCCGATAAAGCCTGCTAAACCTCCTAGACAAACCCCTCCTGATGGTTCCATACGCTTCGTCGTAAAAGACAAAAAAACGGATCAAATCATTGAAAATGCAAAACTCATTTACTTTGATGATAGAAATAGAAGAGGATCAGAAGTAAAAAGAATAGAAGAAACCTTTTTCTTAGAAAAACCGCCAGAGCTTGACTTTGAAATTTTTACCCAAGCTGAAAATTACAAAACAGAAACTTTTCTTTTCAAAAAATCTCAAGTAAATGAATTAAAAGAAAAAGTTACCGTCCTTTACTTAAGGAATTTAACTGACTTTAATGACAGTTATAATATCACAATTTATTTCCCATTCAATCAAAGAAATTTGAGTGCAGAAGACAAAGCACAACTTGACAAATTAGCCAAACACTTACTATCAGCTCCAACAGAAATCCTCGAGATAGGTGGACACACGGATAATGTAGGATCTAAAGATTACAATATCAAACTCAGTGAAGACAGAGCGCGAGCCGTTCAATCTTATTTAGTTGAAAAAGGTATCCCAACTAATAGAATAAAAATTCAGGCTTATTACTATAGTCAACCGATTGAAAGTAATGATACCGATGAGGGCCGAGCAAAAAATAGAAGAGTGAACTTCAAAAGGATAGATTAACCATGGCCACACTCATCAAACAACTTTTTCAAAAATCAAGAGAGTTCGAAAACTTTGTCGATCCCAAATCGGCTTTGGATATTTTTAAAGATGTTGGCAATAAAAGTGGCATTTATCTGGCAGGTTACGATGTTCCGGTCCTTGCCCGATACAAAGGAAGCAAATCTGATGGTTCCGAAACTTTTGAATTAGAAACAATTGTAGAATTGCCCAACAGTAAATTCAAAGTTTATACTGTAGCGACGGACTATGTGGAAGCAGAATTTGAGCTTCTAAATCAAATGGAGACAACCATCACTGGCAATATTATTTCCTCAAGGAAGTCTACAATTGTAAGAAAAGAAGGTAGAAATGATAAAGTATTTGGAAATGTACAAGCCTCAAAATTTTTGATAGCAAAGTTGGATATAGATTTTGCAAAAATTGCTGGCGTAAGCTCTCAAGTAATCTTGACCGATATCCACAAACACCTAATGGAAGGATTTCCTAATTCTAAAGTTATTTTTTTATCCAATTTCAATTCTTCGGAAGAACTAGATCTCATCAAACAATTCAAAATGCCTTTATATGTTTTGGATACTGCTACAATGAAATCTCCTAAAGATTTGACTATAATTGATATAAAAAAGTCCTTTGAAGAAGACTTCATTTTAGAAGAAAAAATTGCCCATTATAGAGTCAGAAAGATTGGATCCTTTTTGTATTATCCTGTCTTTATTCGATTAAAAGAACCGCAACTTTTTGCTATCCTAACCATAGAAACAGAAAGAACCTCTGTTCCAATGAAGGTTTTTGAAATATTTCAACAAATCGAAGCGGATTTTAATGCTAAAATTTTGGATTCGAACACTACGATTGTGGATGTTAGGCAAAATATTCTAAATCTATCTCGCAGTGGAATGGCAATCGAAATTCGTAGCCAACAAATCATTCAAGCACTTATGATTCGACCCAGCATGACCATCGATATAAATTTTAAAATGCAAGCTCCGATTAGAATGGCTCTGGAAGTGAGACACCTAGAGCAGATAAATGATTTTCATATTGTTGGACTGGAAATAGTTGGTATTAGTGGAGACTCTCGAGGCAAAGAAGTCTACGAGAGCCTACTCGATTTTATCAAGTAAGGTCCGTATCCTGAAACAGAACAAGCTTAGCACTGAAAATTACAAAGGAACTAGAGACTTCTATCCAGAAGACATGAGGATTAGAAATTATCTATTCCAAAAGCTCAAAGCGATCGTTAAACTTTATGGATACGAAGAATATGATGGACCATTAATCGAGTCTTTGGATATTTACAGAGCGAAAACGGGAGAAGAGATTGTTGGTAAACAAATCTATAGTTTTGTAGACAAAGGAAATAGAGAAGTTGCCATACGACCGGAAATGACTCCAACGGTTGCTCGTATGGTGGCGGCTAGAATGAGAGATTTGCCCAAACCGATTCGGTGGTTTTCTATACCGAACCTTTGGCGATACGAACAGCCTGGGCATGGAAGATTAAGAGAACACTGGCAGCTCAACGTTGATCTGTTTGGTGTCAAGGATACCAAAGCAGAGCTAGAAATTTTAGATTTGTCCTGTAATATTCTTTTGGGTTTTGGAGCAAAGTTAGGTGATTTTAAAGTTAAAATTTCACATCGGAAGATTTTAGATGCATTCTTACAAAGAGTCTTAAAATCAAATCCAACTCAATCTTTGGAAATTGCAAAGATCCTAGATAAGAAAGCAAAAATCGAGGAAGACGAATTTGAAGCCTTAGTTAAAAAAGTATTTCCAAGCCAAGATGATATCATCAAACATATAGAAACTTTTCTGAAACTTACCAAAAGTGATATTATCAAAGTTGATTGGTTAGATAAAGAAATCAAAGAAGAAGTTCAAAGTCTTTTGGATTATCTCGAAAAGGCCGACCTTCTACAGTTCATAGAATTGGATTTAAGTATTGTTAGAGGTTTTGATTACTATACTGGATTCATTTTTGAAATCTTTGATACGAATCCAGAAAATCGCAGATCTCTTTACGGAGGAGGTCGCTACGATAACTTAATTGGAATTTTTTCTAATGAAGAATTATCTGGTATAGGTTTTGGTTTAGGAGATGTAACTTTATTGAATTTTCTAAAATCGCATTCCCTTTTACCAAGTATGCCTTGTGAAACTCAAGTCTTTATTCCTTTATTTGATTCTAATTCTATTTCTTTGCAGCAACAAATTGCGAAACATATTCGAACTCTAGGTATCTCGGTGGAAACTGGTCTAATCGAATCTAAACTAGCCAAGGTCCTTACTTATGCTGAGAAGAAGCAGTTCTTGTTTGTGATATTGATTGGAGAGATTGAATTGCAGAAGAATGAAGTTCAAATAAAGACTATGTCAAACAGGACTCAAGAATCAATTCCAGTATCGGAAATTGGCCATTATCTCAAAAATAAGCTTAACCAATGAGAAGGATTTCCTTATGGGATTTGAATTTTGCAAAGTGGATCAGAAACCATTTGCATCATTCAAAATTATCTTGGCTATTGTCTAGAATCAATAGGGGGGAAACCTTTACTGTTTTTTTGATAATATTTTTTTACATTTATAGAGAATCTTTTGAATATTTTCAGATTTTCTTTCATATTTTGATTTTTTCATTTTTGACTGATAGATCAGTTCTGATTCTAAAAAAAGCAATTTCTAGGGTGAGGCCTTTGGTTCAAGTGCTAGATCAAAAGGATCAAAATCCTGATATGAAACATAGCTTTCCTTCTGCTCATAGCGCAAATTCTATGGTAGTTGTGGTAATATTGATTTTTGCTTATGGAGTTCCTGATTGGTTTTGGATTTTTACACTTTTTGCTGGAATTGGTCGTTTGCTATCCCTCCACCATTTTCCGAGCGATATCATTGGTGGCTGGGTAGTCGGAAGCATTTGGGGATTTTTGGGAATTAAGTCTTTCCCGATCCTTTTGTTTTTAATCCAGAACCTGCGGAGAATCTAGACCAATGTCAAAACAAAAGAAATCCTCGAATCAATTTGTTCATGGATTAAGCTTTGTATTTGTTTATCTCTTTTATCTTCCCTTTAAATTCTTGAGCTATCAAAATTGCATTCGATTAGGGAGATTGATTACCAGGTCACTTTACCCGTTTGCAAAAAAACATAGAAGAATAGCGACCGAAAACATTCGCTATGCCTTCCCTGATTGGGATGAGGAGAGAGTGAATGATTTGGTGAAGAAACACTTTAATCATTTGGGAATACTATTAGCTCATACCCTCTGGGCTCCCCGTATGAACAAAAAATGGATGAAAACATATCTTCTTTATGACCAAGAATCCTTAGCTATTGAAGAAGAAGTCAAAGCCGAGGGTGTTGGTGTTGTTCTCATTTCAGGTCACTTAGGAACCTGGGAAATCTTAGTTCAATTTATGGGAATCCGAATGAAGGGAGCGGGGCTTTATAAAAAAATCCGAAATCCATTCGTTGATCGCCTCCTTTTCAAAATGAGATCAAACAATGGAATGCATTTGGTGCCAGTTGATGACTCAACAAAAGCAATCAGACTCCTCAAACAAGGCTACTGGATTGGATTTGGCTCCGATCAAAATGCTGGGAAAAATGGTATATTTGTTCCATTCTTAAACCGTCCAGCATCTACTTTTACTGGACCAGCGCTAATGGCGTTTTTGAGTGGCTCCAGACTGCTATACTACTCAGTGTTAGCTGGACCAAATGGCAGAGTCCTTGTTCGAGTCAAAGATTTAGGATATGTAGAAAAGGATAAATTTGAAAACAAAGAAGCCTTACTTAAGTATTACACTGAACTCTGGACCCGAACATTAGAATCGGAAATTAAACTTTTTCCAGAGCAATATTTCTGGGTCCATCGAAGATGGAGAACACAACCTGGAGATTTTCAAATCAAAGAAGTTTCAAAGTAGGAGCATGACGAATTTCGCCATTATCGGCAATCAAACAAGTATTTATTATTTCGTCCTCCATATTGAGATGGAATCTCTTTTCTTTATCAAAAAATAGCTTGAGAAAATTTAAAATATTTTTAGAATACATCCGACTTGCATCAATTGGCTGTTTGCTGGGAAGACTTGATTCACCTAAAATCTTTACTCCGTTGTGAACAACTACACCTTCATTTTGTGTTAGCTCACAATTCCCCCCATTGATAGCCGCTAAATCGATCACCACACTTCCTGGGCGCATTTTTTCTACCATTTCTTTGGTAATTAAAATTGGAGCTCTTTTGCCAGGTATAAGAGCTGTTGTAATTAAGATATCAGCCTTTTCGGCGAATTTGGCGATGGCTTCTTTTTGCCTTCGTTGGTAATCTTCTCCCTGCTCTACAGCATATCCCCCACTTGAAATTGATGTTACCGCTCCTTCTATTTCAACGAACTTAGCTCCGAGAGACATACACTGCTCTTTTACTTCAGGTCTTGTATCAAATACATCAACAACAGCACCTAATCTTCGTGATGTAGCTATGGCTTGTAAACCAGCAACTCCTGCTCCCAGAATCAAAACTCGCGCAGGAGCAATTGTTCCAGCCGCGGTCGTAAGCATAGGGAAAAATCTTCCATATTCAAAAGCGGCGAGTAACACTGCCTTATAACCGGCAACAGTTGCTTGAGAGCTTAAAACATCCATGGTTTGAGCTCTGGTAATTCTCGGTATCACATCCATAGAAAATAACTTTGCCTTGGAATTTGCTAGAGCTTGGATAACTTTTGGTTGGGAAAGTGGTAGAAGTGTTCCAACAAAAAAATGTTCGCTATTGAGAGAAGCAACTTCTTCCACGGGTATTGCATGGATTCCGGTTAAGATCTGTGCCTCCTGGAAAAGAAATTTTCTTTCTAGGATTTCTACTTTGCATTTTTCATAGTCCTTGTCAGTGAAGGAGGCTCTTTCACCTGCCCCCTTTTCCATCATGATTTGGAATCCTAATTGCTGAAAGGAGTCAAGAGTATCTGGAGTGATACTCACGCGATTTTCGTTTATAGACTCTTTTAATATACCAAGTTTCATTTAAGTTGAGCTCATTTTAAAGTAATCGATTGTCATTTTGACTCCCTCTTCCAGCGGAATAATTGTTTTGTAACCCAATTTTTCTTTCGCGAGAGTAAGATCTGGTTTCCTGCGTGTTGGATCATCCTGCGGGAGAGGTTTGTGGACGATCTTGGATTTGGAACCTGTTTGCTTCACTACCAAATCAGCTAACTCTCGGACTGTAAATTCTCCATCATTGCCCAAATTTACTGGTCCAATAAATCCTTCCACATTCATCATGGAGATAATTCCTTTTACAAGATCATCTACATAACAAAAAGATCTAGTCTGAGAGCCATCCCCATAAATAGTAATATCTTCTCCTCTAAGAGCCTGCACTATGAAATTACTTACTACTCTGCCATCATCCGGAATCATCCTGGGGCCATAAGTATTAAAAATTCGTATAACACGGATTTCTACATTATGTGCTCTATGATAGTCAAAGCAAAGAGTTTCAGCAACTCTCTTTCCTTCATCATAACAGCTTCGAATCCCTATCGGATTCACATTTCCCCAATAGCTTTCTCGCTGCGGGTGTTCCAGGGGATTGCCATATACTTCGCTAGTTGAAGCTTGCAGAATCCTAGCCCCAACCCTCTTTGCGAGTCCCAACATATTTGTTGTTCCTAAAACATTGGTCTTGATAGTCTTGATAGGGTTCGATTGGTAGTGAACTGGGGAAGCAGGACAGGCCATGTTATAAATCTGATCCACTTCCAATTTGATCGCATCGGTTATGTCGTGGCGAATCCACTCAAATCTTGGACTTGCCAACAGATGAGAAAAATTTTCCTTTCTTCCCGTATGAAAGTTATCCAGGCATAGCACATGATTTCCTGATTCCAGTAAGGATTCGCAAAGGTGAGAGCCTATAAATCCAGCTCCGCCGGTTACTAAGATTCTTTTTGACATTTGCCATCGAAATTACTTTCACTCCCCAAAAGAGCAAATGTATTTTCGTCTTCCTGATCCTCAGAGTAAGATTCCTCGGTATCAGAATTTTCAGCATTTTCCTGAGAAAGGAAGGAGCTACGTAAGAAATAATACAACACAGAAAGACTCAATGTAGACCAAAGCGTGGCGATCAGGTAACCTAAAAATACGACATATCCTGGTAGTGTTCCTTCTTCCAAATCTTCTGGGGACAAACCACACATCCAAACAGCTAAAATTCCTGCATCTGTCTCCGTCACCCTATCTGCAAAATCGGAAAGATCATATATGGAATAGAGCGAAATGGATGTCCCAAGAAAGACCAGACTAATAACAGATGGAATTTCTCCAAGAAATCCCAAAATCACCAAAAATACACCCCAGAAAATTCCAGTAGAATAAGCTAGATCCCCAATTTGGGAAAATAAAATACTGACTGTTATAAGAAGTATCCCAAACAGTACGATTGTTTGTCTAGGATGAATTCTTTGGAATCCCATCTTGAGCAAGAATCCTCCCACAATGGAAGATCCGATGTAGCCCGCTGAAACAACTAGCATAAAAGAAGCTCTAAAATTCGAAGGGATCGCTATAGTTTCGCCTCCTTCATCTCCATGAAGGGCTATTCCTTTTACTTGTCCTCCTGTAAATAACGCCACTGTTGCATGACAAATTTCATGAACTAATACAACTAAATCTTTAAGATAACCCATCCAGTGGTGATCCCAGAAGGCGACCAAACTCATAAGAACAGAACAAAAGAAGACAAATACTAAAATTCTAGGTGTCATTCCTCTGATATATCGACCAATTCATCCCAAACTAATAGCAACAAAGGATATGTCGTCAGTAAGATCAGCTCCTTCTCGAAAGAGATTTATGTCTAGTTCCAGTGCCTTTACAAGATTCGCAGCACTCATAGTTTGGTTTTTAGCTAAAAATTCTACTAGAGATTCCTCTCCATACACTTCTCCTCTTCCGTTAAAGGTTTCTGTGATTCCATCAGAGAAGAGAAACATCTTGGACCCTGGCTTAAGCTTCAAACTCTGGTATTCATATTTTGTCTCTAAAATTCCAAGTACCCTTTGAGTCTTAGAATGCAAAATAGGAACTCCATCGAGGGGCTGTTCAATCAAAGACAAATGCCCCGCATTTATAAAGGTAAATTCTCTTTCTGATATGTCTAAAATTCCACCTAACATAGTTATAAATTCTGTTCCTTTGTAGCGAGCTCGGAAAAAACTATTTATTTCTTCAAAAATATCTTTCAATTCTAAACCAATTTTGATGCTATCGCGAATAATACCTTTGAGGGCTGCCACTAAAAATCCCGTCCCTAGACCATGACCAGCTACATCACCCATCAAAATTAAAATCTTTTCCTTTTGCAGAGGAATTATATCCAACATATCGCCAGAAACTCCAACTGCAGGTTGCAGCAAATAGGCACAATCAATTCCTGAGATTTCATTCGGAGGCAAGGTTCTCAAGGTATTATCAACTATAGATGCCGAATGTAAATCTCTGAGGATTCTTCTTTTTTGAATCTCATTTTCAAGAAGGGAATAGTTCTCCAACATCATTGAAGCAGTCCTAGTCACTTCATTCATAAATTTCAACTCGCCAATATTGAAAAACCTATTATCGATTCTTTCTCCAATTATAATTAATGCTCTGACTTCCTTTTCTCCTTCTTGACGAGTCAAAATCGGAAAAGCCATCTGGGCTCCTAAATCCCTTAAAAATTTATACAAAGTCTCTCTGAGACCTATTCCATATTCAAAATGGGAAGTCACTGTCACGCGCTTCTGTGTCCTAAAATACTGCCAAATTTCTGAATTCACAGGCAACCGAATAAAATTAATATTCCTCAAATCAGTCTTGGGAAATTGATCTCCTGGCAAAATAAAAGTTACTAGTTTTACATTTAGAGTTCTCATTACGATTATGTATAAATTCAAAATCGTTTTTCTCATAGAAATAGGAGACGAAATTAGTTGCGATATCTCATCTATACCTTTTCTTAACTTTTCGTTTCTCTCATAAAACCATTTATCTATGATTTTTTTAAATTTTAATTTTGATGACATTAAATAATTTGAAAAAATAAATAGATACATTAAATTCATAAACCATCTTTCTTTGAAATGACTTTCTGTGAATAAGTAATATGAAATTAAAATAATTATAATATAAACTAAACTCCAAAAAACGACCAATAGAAGTATGACCAAAGTTGGAGTAAAAATAACAAATGAAGTTAAAAAGGTATATCTATAAGCTCCATAATAGAATAAAATAATAAAAAAGATATTTAATATAAATAATAACCATCTAGAAATTGTAAAAATCGGATATCCATTCAAGAAACCTATACTTATGTTGATGCTGAGATATAATAACAACGCAATAATTAAGGCTATCTTTTTTAATTTTAATTCACCTTCAGGTTTAAAACGAATTAAATCGGATAAATTAAATAATAAGCTCACTAAGCAAAAAAAAGAGACCATTAGATATCCGAAAGTTTCTATTCTTTCTAACAAAAATATGTCTTGGTTAGCAACTATTCCGACGACAGAAGCAATAAGTATTTGTGGGAGGACCCATCTAGATAGTATTTCCTTCCCTCTCAATCGATAATTTAAATGATAGATTAAAAAAGCTCCTATATATAATGAAAAATAATTTAAATATATGGACTTTTGAAATGCCAGTAAAAATACATTCGAATAGTTCCAGAGTCCTATATTTAAAAAAAAGCAAAAAATTAGCAAATCTCTCGTAGCCAAAAAGAAGGAAATCGCTACTATTGTGTATATAAAACTCAAAGCAAGATCATATTTGAATAGTGAGAGAATATCCCAAATAGAGTAATTGACAAGAACAACAGATTTAGTCTCAGGGGCTTCAGATTCATTTTGTATGCGAATTTCTATCGGATTCTTGAATTGTTTTGGTTTGTCGATTGATTTAAGATCCAGTAAATTGATCTTTCTGCCCCAATAGTCTTTGTATTCATCAACTAGATTGTAAACTAAGCCATTCGAAGAAGTAAAAAATGGCAATTTTAAGTTGTTCGAATTTGCCAAAGTGATACTGAAGAAAGTAAAAACTATAAATAAAATAGCCGATACAAAACCAAAGATTAATTCCTTCATTTGGGAATCTCAGTTTTCTTGTGATTGATTTTGAGAATAGATTTGTCTTGGTAATTGATAAAAATAGCTCCTTTTTGAAATTGGATTTGATTTTTCCATCCAATACTAACCACAATTTCTTTTGGATCGGACTCTCTCACAATTTTAAATTGAACTCCTTCCTGAAGCAAATACAGGTTTTGACCATCAAATTTGCCGATCAAGTATTCATACCTTTCTTTCCATTCTAGTTTAAGAAAAGTTTGTTGTATTATGGATTTTATATCTTGAAAAGATTTGATCGTTTTGTTTCTAGATTGACTAAAAAGTAACCCGATCAAATAGGAAAGAACAATTCCAACATGTTGACTACTTTTTCCAGCATTCAAAACGAGTAGATAAGTACTATTATCTTTTCCATTAAAAAACTCGATTAAATTCCCATGGCTTCTTTGGAAGATATCGATTTCCCATCCAGGTAGAAAGGGAATCGGTCCTGTTTCGAGTAAATTTTGAATTTTATCTGCGTGCTCCGCTTCTTTTCTGTATTTTAAATTATCTGAGAGAAAATTAGAAAGAAGTGAATTGTGTATAGTTAAGGCAGCTTGTCCAGCTAACAAAGAAATTGAAATTAGAGAATCATCTGTAGGAATATTTGAAAGTGCAATGAAACCAAAAAGTGTTTCTCTGAATAGAAAAGGATGCACGAAGTTTGAATGCAATTCTAAAAAATCTTCATTGATTTCTTGGTCATTGATAACTTCGGATACTCGCGCTCCTTCTTTTCTATTTTTAAGGAATTCCTGGAATTTTATCTTTACTATTATTTCTTGGCTTGGTAGAATTTTTTTCTGTCTTCCTTTGAAATAAGAGTGAAATTCAAAGGTTCCTTTGTGATTTAAAATTGCCAAAGTTCCTGACTGTGAGCCCGAAATTTTTACCATATCTGGAAAAACACTGCGAATCAATGAATCAACATCAAATTGCTTAATTCCTTGACGGAGTCCCTCCTCATCTTCAGATAGATACTCAGTCAAAAATTCTTTTCGTAATCTCCTACCAATCTGTTCCACTAAGGGTAGGAAAAACAAGATAGAAACTGTTCCAACGAGAACTATACTCAATTCCAAATGAAATGCCAAATTAGCTGGTACAGTTTTTAGAACGAAATAGTAAGTAAAAAAAACTAAAAGTACCAGAATTGCTCTGACACTAGTTAGTGTTAGGGATACTTTCCATTGGTAATTAGTTGGAAGCCAGTCTTGCCATTTCATGTCGTATAATATGCATTTTCTTTAATATAATCTTCTGTAAGATCACATGACCAAAGACAAACTTCTGAATTTCCGGTTCCAAGCTGCACACATATTTCTATGAATTCATTGGTTTTGAGATAATTGCTAAGTTTTATTTTTGTATCAGTATCAGCTCCCTTGACTGAAATACCTCCGACAAATATCTCCAAACCTTCGTAAGGGATAAGTTCATCAAAAACCTTTCCAACAGCCATCACAAATCTTCCCCAATTAGGATCTCCACCATAAACTGCAGTCTTAACTAATGGAGAATTGAGAATTGACTTACCTATCTTCTTTGCTTGTTTTTCATCTTTTGCATTAGAAACTTTTAATTCTATCAACTTAGTTGCCCCTTCTCCATCCCTTGCAATCATTTTTGTCAAGTCTTTAGCGACTTCCAACAGTCCAATTTCGAATTGCTCTTCAGGGATAGTACCACTTTGACCTGATGCCAATAGTACGACTGTATCACTAGTAGAAGTATCAGAATCAATAGTAAGGCAATTGTAAGTTTTGTCGACTACCCTTTTCAAAATAGCCTGTAAATTGTCAGATTCGGGAACAAAGTCTGAAAAAATAAAGGAAAGCATCGTTGCCATATTAGGCTCTATCATTCCAGCTCCCTTTGCGATACCAAAAATGACACCTGTTCTATTGTCATGTTCTAGTTCATAAAATGATACTTTTCTTTTGGTATCAGTCGTTAAAATCGCATCTGCGAATTCGGTGAGATTTGCCTCTTTAAGAAATTGCTTTGAAATAAGACAGGCAGGGATGATTTTATCCATGGGAAGCGGGACTCCGATTACTCCTGTGGAACTTGGAATTACCAAATTCGGCTCTATTCCGAGGGATTGGGCTGTTGCTCGGCACATGTCCTTCGCATCCTCTATTCCTCTTTCACCAGTCGCTACATTGGAATTCTTGGAATTCACAACGATAGCTTGGGCTTTTCCAGATTTGATGTGTTCCCTTCCAACCAAAATAGGTGAACCAGGATAATTGTTTCGTGTGAAAACTGCCGCAGCCTGGCAAGGGATTTCAGAGAAAACCACTCCAAAATCAAGAGTATCATCCTTGATTCCTATATTCCTTCCAAATGCCAAAAAACCCTTCGGAAACCTCATTCCCTCATGTTGGGAGATAGGCTTTTTTAGGAAACTCAATTGCAAAAATCGATCCGCCTCCTGGGTTTGAGTTTACCTCAACTTTTCCTTTGTGCAGTTTTGCGATGTGTTTTACGATGGACAATCCAAGCCCCGTTCCTCCTTCTTTGCGAGAGCGGTTGGAATCAACTCGAAAGAATCTTTCAAATATCCTTTCTCGATCCTCAGGAGAGATTCCTATTCCTTGATCTGCAACTTCCAGAAGGTAAAATTTTTCCAATTCCTTTACTCTTACCAGAATGGATGTGCTCTCAGGAGAGTAGGATGAAGCATTTGAAATTAGATTTATCAAGAGATGTTCCATGAGAACCAGATCGGCATAGACCTCCAATTTAGGATCGATATCAATTATTAGTTCCTGATTTTTTCTAGATATCAGTACCCCGACTGAATCCCCGATATTTCTCACTAATTCATAAATTTTGAATTCTTCTGGTTGGCAAATGGTCGTATGTTGTTCCAGCTTTGTTACGGTAAGCATGTCCTCTACGATTCGTATCATCCTCTCTGTATTTCTTAAAATTGCATTGAGGAACTTTTTTTCACCACTATCTTCTGATAATTGAAGCTTGATCTCTAATGTTTCAGCATAACCTTTAATAGATGTTATAGGAGTTTTCAATTCGTGAGAGGCATTTTGAAAAAATTGCTCTCTAATTCTTTCATATTGTCTATCTTCAGTAATTTCAGATACAACTCCCACAAAAAGATAAACTATTCCATTGTTTTGAATAGGATAAAATCTAACAGAATACTCATGATATCCCATCTCAAATTCGATTTTCCCTTCTGATTTTTCTTTCATTTGAGTTTTAATAAAGTTCAATAGACCTTTGTGAATGATGGCTTTAGTAAAATCCAGAGCCTGACTACCTGGTGCAACTAATGCAAATGGGATATTTCTGTTCTGAAATAAAATTTTTCCATTGGAATCGATTGCGAATACTCCTTCCTTTAGATTTTGCAATAGTGAATTGAACTTTTCTTTTTCGACATTGAGATCCAAAAATTGATTTTTCAATCTTGTTGCCATTTCATTTATTGACATTGTTAGCTGAGCTAATTCGCGAATATCTGGGTAAGATAGCTCTGCTCCAAAATCTCCTGCGTTGATCTCTCTAGTTTTTTCCTCCAAAAGGGAAAGTGGATCTACTACTCGTTTGGCGACAGCGCTACTCATGTAAAAAGTCCCGTAAATAGCTAGTAAAACAAATAGAAAATACAACACAGGGTGCAAAATAGGAATGGTAAAATCCTTTAGGAACATAATCCCCAAAGCTATTGCCAAAAGCAGAATCAGGAGACCCCAGTTTAGTAATAGGAGAGTAGAGAAAAAACTACGCATCGCGGAAACGGTAGCCGATGCCTCTTACCGTTTCCAGTCTTTCTTTTTCCGAGCCAAGCTTATCTCTTAGTCTTTTGATATTTACATCCACAGTTCGGTCGGTCACAAAAACGTCCTTACCCCAGATTTTGTCTAACAGTTTATCCCTGCTAAATGCAACTCCAGGGTTAGCAACAAAAAGATAAAGTAATTTGTATTCGATAACAGTCAATTCAACCGAACTGTCATCTATTGTTACCCTGTGCGCCTTTTGATTGATTTCAATTTTGCCTGAACTGATATTTGCTGAATTTTCTTCTGGATCGGGTTCATTAAATCTTCTGATCACAGCCTTTACTCTGGCGACCAATTCCCGAACACTAAAAGGTTTTCGAATGTAATCATCGGCCCCAAGTTCTAAGCCAACGACCACATCTGTCTCAGTGGTTTTTGCAGTGACCATGACAATAGGAATGTGGGAGTATTTTTCTTTGATCCTTTTGCAGAGCTCAGTGCCGTTCACACCTGGCAACAAGAGATCCAATACGATTGCCTGTGGCTGATTCTTTTCTATCTTGCCAAGTACTTCCATGCCGTTGTGGCACAATTCAACTAAGAAGCCATCTTCTTCTAAATGAATGCGGATCAAATCCGCGATGTCTTCCTCATCGTCCACAACTAAAATCTTCATGACAGAGGGGAACATATGGTAATTTGGTTACATTTGAAATACAAACATGTGAATTATTTAAGAGTTTGGATTTCCCTCGATATTCGATTCATTCGGAAGATCAAATGCAGTACAAAACCTCCAAAGAGCAAAAAACCCAAACCAAAAACCCAGAAAACACTCTGCAATCTTTCTTGCTCCTTTTGGATTGCTTGCATTTCCTCTAAGTGTGAGATTAGGAAATAAAAAGATTCACTTCCAGCATACTCCTGTTTTGCTATTTGCCTCACCTGGCTGATAAGTTCTTTGGTTTCTTCTTTGGAAAGTCTTTCGATACGGGAAAGGACTTTATCTGGGGTAGAATTTAATAATTCTCTGGCTTCAAGAGATTTTTGAGACTGGCTAGATAGAGAACTTGCAGAAGTTAAGCAAGATAGTCCCAACAAAAAAACAACCGAATGTCTCATTCTCGAAAGCCAAGCTTCTCCTTGACTTCATTCATGTAAGGATTCCGAAAATGCAGAAGAAAAAATCCAAGTAAAACAACATACAAAACGTTAAAGGCTCCGATCCCAACTAACCACATTTGAAAGGATTCTTGTCCTAAAATAGAGTTACCGCGCAATCCAATGATTCCGAACAGGGGGCAGGCAACCACAAAGACGGTGGTAGCGATGGAGACCAAAAGCCAATTTTTAGGAAGGAGTCGGGGCTGGATCTGCGTCTTATAAAAACTTGGTTTCATATATCTAGTCCTCTCCTAATCTGGAAATCCTGTGGCCACCACTTACGGATCAAATCCTTTCCCCTGGATATATGACTCTTTATGGTGTTGATCTTGATATTGAGATTTTGAGAGATTTCTTGGAGAGGTCTATTTTCAAAATAATGTAAAATGATGGGAAGTTGGTACATTTTTGGAAGTCTCTGGATTAGTCTTCTCAAAGTATCTTGGATCTCTTCTTTCTCTAAAAATTCTCCTATCGAAGCCTTTTCTTGGTCAGCATGTTCTAAGATAGATTCCTTCCATGGGTCCTCTTTGATTCGTACCTTCTTATTCCAATGTTTTGCTAGGCGGTTCTTTGCGATTTGGTAAAGCCATGTAGAAAATTGAGCTTCTCCCCGAAAGCCACTCAAAGATTCATAGGCAGAAAGGAATACATCTTGGGCAAAATCTTCTACCTCATCTTTGGATGAGAAAGATTTGTTGGCTAAGGAATACACAAGTCCCGAATACTTGTTGACCAACAATTCATAGGAGTCGGAGTCGCCAGAGAGAACCGAAGAAACCACTGCCCAATCCGAGGCATCACAGACCCTCTCCGTTTCTAGCTGAGCTTGTAATAGGTCAAGAGACCCAATCCAATGGCGAATGGCAGTAACCCTCCAAGTAGGGCCAAAGTAGTACCAAGAACCGCTACAAATACGATTGTAATCGAGAACCCAATGAATGTCAACAAAAGACCTAGAAGGAAACTGTAGGCTCTGAGGTCAAAAGACCAAGGTCTGTAAAGACCTGAATGGATCAGGGCCATTTTTTGTTTGTGCCACCAACGAAAGAGAAAGAATAGCAAGGTCGTTCCAAAAACGATCCCCAAATTCGGAACGAGGTATAGGACTATCCTCTCCAAGGGGGTTTCCCTTTCATCCAATTGAGAGCGTATAGCCTCCAAGAGATTTATAATTTGTTCAAATTGTTCAGGACTCATAGAAACCTAACAAATTTTAGGAAAGTCAAGTAAAAAAGTAAAGTCAAATTTATCCTAATGGATTGCCTATTAGCTGGCTAGCATAGGCACTTAGAAGTGACAATCCCTCTGGCCTATCACATTGGTAAACCCTGATTCCAAGAATGGAATCCGAACTAGACTCAGAGGGCTTGATCCCTCGAATAGAACCAAAGAATGAATACCAGTTTTGATTGATGAGCACTTGAAAAGAAACAGGAGAGCCTTTAGTCAATTCCTTTAGGGGAGCGTTGGGAGGCACATATAGCCCAATACCTGCTCCATCTTCTGAAATGTCTCTTATTTTGGCATTCTGAACCAAAGGCTTCCACTGATTCGTATAACTTAGTTCCATTTGGTAAAGGAATTCTTCGGATTTTAAGGTTAGAAAATGCAAAAGTGGAGTTAGTCCGTTTGATCCATTAATATCCGTTTGGAGACTCGAATTCCCTAAACCAGGCATATTACTTGTGATTTCAAAAAATCCCAAGTGGACTCCGGAATAGGATTTGACTGGAACAACTAGTACGGATTTGATATTGTTAACCAAATAGTTATCTAGCAAGTTACGAAGCATATTCTCACCCAATTTTTTAGGATGGTAGAATCCATGGTCTTCGTGAAATATACCCTTGTTAGAATCGATCAAAAAGTATAGAGATTTGCTCTGAGCAAGAGCTTCCATAAGTCGTGAATCTGTCGCATAGTAAAAGTCAATGTTGACCCTTTTGATAAAGTATCCAAAGTTACTTAGAATTTGCTCGAGATGCATTTGCCAACTAGTAAGATTTTGATTGATAATACTGGTTTTGCCATGAAGTGAAAGAATTGTTCCAATATCCACTGTTGTTCCAATCTGAAGGTTGGAGATGGGAATATTTTCAATGTTTGCTCTTTTTGCTGACCTTTCCAGAGGTTCGATCAAGATTTCCGTAGTGAAAAAGAGTTCCTCTTGGTAAGGATTGACTTGTTTGAACCTGATCTCTGCCTTGTTGTCTTTCATAATAGCCACGAGAGAGCTTGGTTTTCCAATGGGCCCAGATTCAGCCTGGATGGTGAAATGCACCGATTGGTTAAGATCACCAGAATTGATAGCATTTTGAATTCTATACTTTTTTTGAGAGACGGGATCAGTCACAGCATTGGATTGAAGCTTAAGTAGAACTCCAAGAAGTGTTTTTTGGTCAGTCAATCGATACTTTTTCATGGTCTAACAAACATGCTTTTTCCCAGCACCCTATTACTTCTATTGTCTCTTTGTGGCGCTTTGTTTTCCAGCGAAAAACCTAGATTCCAATATCATGGTCGGGCCGTGGACCTCAAAACTGGACGTTATTTGTATTCGGACAACCACAAAGAATTTTTTAAGAACGGAAAGCATTTATTTTCAGATATTGAGTACAAAGATGGAGAAGGCAAAATCTTTGCAACCAAGCACATTGAATTCGATCAAAATCCATCTCTGCCTACCTTCGAAACTTTGGACTCAAGAGACGGCTACACAGAAGGGGCAGAAGTAAATGGCAAAACAGTGAGGCTTTACTACCGAAGGAAAAAGGAGGACAATTTGGAAGAAAAAACTTACACTCCAAAAACTCCTGCTGTGATGGACGGGGGTTTTGACTACTTTGTGAGATTGAATTGGGATTCACTCATGAAAGGGGATAGACTCCAATTTCATTTTGTAACTCCCGTGCAACTGGATGACTATTCTTTTGCAGTAGAAAAAATCGAGGATACCCAATGGAAAAACAGATCTGCCGTTAGTCTTAGACTTGAAGTAGACAACATCGTTCTGAAAAGAATAGTAGATCCTTTTTATTTGATCTATGATAAAAGCTCCAAGCGACTTTTGCAATTTGAAGGTTTGTCCAACATCAATGACTCAAAAGGAAAAAGTCTAAAAGTCAAGATAACATACGATTACCCCCAGAGTGTTTTAGAACCTTGACTCAAAGAGATTTTTCTCAATTTTTTAAAAATCCAAGAACTTGGAATCAAGATTTGGTAGCGATAGGCGGAGATTTTTCTATTGATAGACTGCTATACGCTTACTCCAATGGAATATTTCCTTGGTCCGAAAATCCAATCAGATGGTATAGCTTGGACCCAAGAGCCATCTTTAATTTGGAGAATGTTCATTTCTCACGAACGGTTATGAGAAAAGTACGCAACAAAAAATTTAGAGTTACTTGCAATGAAGCCTTCGCAGAAGTCATGTTAAGCTGTTCAAATCGGGACAATGACAATACTTGGATAACTTCTGGCTTCCTTAAGGGATATTCCCTGCTTCATGCCTTAGGTTGGGCCCATAGTTTTGAATCATGGAATGACAGGAATGAATTGGTCGGCGGAGTATATGGAATCGCCATCGGGAAGTTTTTTGCAGGTGAATCTATGTTTTCCTTTTCCTCTGATGCGGGGAAGGTCGCCTTGTACCACCTCTTTGATGCGTTGCGGAAAGACGGATTCGAATTATTCGATACACAGCAATTGAATCATATCACTTGGGAGCTCGGTGCTTATGAAATATCAAAGAATGATTACTTGGATCGGCTGAGCAATGCAGTAAGGGATCCTGATCTATGGAGAGCTCACTTAAGTTCTACCCTATAGAATTCATCCAACTCTATTTTGGCTTTTTTCTCAAAGTCATCTAAGGGGGGAAAATCTTTGGTTAGCGGAATGTTCTTTTCTTTCGGATTGTAGTTAGGGTATTCATTCAGCCACAACTTGTAATCTGAGAAAGACCAATACACTCTGTAGATTTCAAACTCTTGCAGTATCGAATCCGCATTAGGCTCATTTTGGATGTAGAAAGGTTTTGAGAGACTAAGGCGAAGATCACTCTGATGAATTTTGGATATGAAATAGAATAACTGTAAGGCGATATTAGTTATGTTTCTCTTAGAAGCGATCTTATACGACATCTGATCCAGAAAAGTCAATCCACTGCTACCTCCATGTAGTATTTCTACAATTGAATTAGGAGTATTACTACTTGGGCTATCGGTAAAATGGAATTCCTTCAATTCGCCATGGAAAAGTATTTCCGAAATCGATTGAAGTTTTTCGAAATCAGAAGATTGGCTTTGGATAATCTTCGAAATTTTGTCCTCCTCACTAGGCTGGCAGGCGACAAGAAAGCAAAGTAACAAGAATCCACAAAGCCTCTTCATAAAATCTAAGATTCTTTGCGAATTTCTAAATTCCTTGTTAGCATCAACCCATACATTTTCCAATCAGATAGAAAAGAATAGATCGGATAACGGAATGTTGCTGGTCTATTTTTCTCAATAAAAAAATGTCCTATCCAAGCAAAGCTATAGCCCGAGACCAAAGCCAAAAACCCACACACCCAGTCCTCTGTTGAAACCCAAGCCAAAAGGAATCCTAAGGCTAAACTTGAACCGATGAAATGCAAGGCGCGATTGGCGGCATGGGAATGCTCTGTGAGGTAGAAAGGAAAAAACTCAGAGAAGCTTTTGATTCTATCGCTTTGGCTCATATACGGTAATCCTCCGAAGAATTTGAGATACTATCTTACTAAAAAAGCCTACCCAAGTCCGGAAATTCCAGCTTTCTTTGGGAAATTTCATCTAGGATTCGGATTTTTTCGGAATCTGGGTAGGACCTCCAAGAAGTGATTTCCTCCAAAGTCCGGTAACAACCCATGCAATAGCCTGAATCTGGGTCCATGCAACACACTTTTATACAGGGGGTTTTGGGTATTTTTCTCTCTTCCATGCTTTTTTTGAATTTTCCCTCAGAAGGTTTCGAGAATCGCCGATCCTAGCCCTGAGGGGACAGAATGACAGATTGGGTGGAACCACTTCGAGAATTGTTTATCAAAGAAATAGACGCCTACCAAAAGCTACTTGGTCTCGAATTGCAAAAGAAAGAAGCGATAAAAGAAGCGGACGGAAAGCTCCTTCAATCCTTGGTCAAAGAAAGTTACCACATTATGGTGGAAGCCTCAGAATTGGAAAGGGTTCGTATGAAAACAATCGAAGAAATCTATCGATTGCAGGATTTCGAAAAGGGGGAACAAGGGATTACTCTGAGTAATTTTTTGAACCAAATGGATCGAGAATCCAATTTTCAGCTCAAAGGATCTACCCACCAGCTCAAGTCCATTGTTCAGAGTTTAAAGGAAGCTATCCTTACCAATGAAAAGCTACTTAATAACCGTAAAGACTTCCTCAATCATACTCTAGAAACAATGAAAGAAAATTCTAAAGAAAGAGTTTATGAAAAACCAAATCCAAAAAAGAAAAAAGGACAAGGTTCACAAGGCTCATTAATGTTAAATGCGACTGCCTAGGAGGGAACTATGGGATCGACTTTTCAAGGTATAGAAATCGGAAAAAGAGGACTTTCCGTTCATCAACAAGCATTACAGACCACTGGTCATAACATCTCCAATGCAGATAATAAACACTACTCGAGACAAAGAGTAGTAATGGGAACAATGGAACCAATTTATGAGCCATCTTTTAATAGAGCAGAAGTTGCCGGTCAGATAGGTCAAGGCTCAAAAGTTAGTTCTATAGAGAGGATACGAGATCATTTTATAGATGATAGAATTATAGAATCAAGTTCGTTGAAAGAGTATTGGAGCAAACGAAGCGACTACCTGTACCAAATGGAAACAATCATCAATGAACCCAATGGTACGACTCTTAGAACTTCAATGGATCAATTTTGGTCAGCATGGGAAGACCTTAGCAATTACCCAGAAGAATCAGCGCATCGAAGTGTGGTTCTTGAAAAAGCAATTGGGCTAGGAAATCGAATGGAGGATGTGCACAAGAAACTTAGCTTTCTTAGGGAGCAGTCAAATAGAGAGATTGAATCTAAAGTCAACCATATCAATACCCTAGCAGAAAATATCAAAAACCTCAATGAAAGAATCAGCAAAGCACAGGCACTTGGGGATCAACCTAATGATCTATTGGATCGGAGAGATGAAGCAATACAAGAATTAGCTGGAATGGCTGATATTACCATCGGAAGATCTGATGAAGATGAATTAATGGTATATATTGGGCAACAAATTTTTATACAAGGCAAGAAAGTTCATAAAATTGATCTAGTTGGAAACTTTGAAAACGATGGGCTCCTAGATCTAAAATGGTCAGAAACTGGGGAAAAGGTCCTATTGAGAAGTGGCTCTCTTCAGGCACTAACGGAAATTAGAGATAAAGTTCTCGTCGATAAAATCAATTCAATTGATTCTCTTGCTTTAAATACAATGGATGTGGTAAATGAAATCCACAAAGATGGTTTTGGACTGACCGGCAAAACTAATTTACAATTTTTTGAATTCAGGTCTCTAGCGACCAACACATATGGAGAGATCGATTCTGATGGGGATGGTCAAAATGACAAAACAGCCATCTTCAGGGTAACTGGAAAAACTAGTATAGATCCAGATAGACCCATAGGAATCAATGGAACACTTCGTTTTCTCAAGCCTACAGATAGGGGTGAAGAAGAGATTTTGATACCTTATTCCAAAGATGATACGTTGCAATCAGTGATCAATAGGTTGAACCGTTCGGAAGTTGGAGTAGTAGCTTACATGTCTCATGACAGCCAATTGGTGATCAAAGGAAATACCAATCCTTACAATAAAAAAGAAAACTTTATGATCCGCCACTTAGAGGATTCAGGAGAGCTTCTTGTTGGCCTAACTGGAATTCTTTTTTCAAGCGGCATAGCTGGTTCTTTTGACTACAGAAAATTAGGAGAATTCAGCAAGTTCCAATCGGCATCTCAGGACATAACCCTCACCCCTATGTATAATCCATCAGGGTATTTTAGGGTTTCCCAGGATATTAGCTTCAATCCAGCAAATATTGCCGCGGCTAGAGGAAAGGATGTAGGCGGAACTGGAGACTACAATTCTCCTAACGGCCACAAAGATGGCTCGAATGCACTCCTCATAGCTAGAGCATTGAGGGAACGTCCAATAATGTTCGAATACTCTAAGACAACTGATGATTTTTATAATTCATTAGTCTCGCGTTTGGGTACGGAAGCAAGAGAAGCTAAGCAGGAATTAACTAGTCAACAAGAGTTAATGGTAGAATTGGAAAATATGAGACAGTCTGTGATGGGAGTTAATTTGGATGAGGAAATGGCAAATATGGTGCAATTCCAACAGTCTTACAATGCTGCCGCAAGAATGATTTCAACAATGAATGAAATGTTAGATGTGATAATCAATCGTTTGGGAGCATAACATGATACGAATCACAAATATGATGCAAAACAATAGCTTGGTACGAAACCTCAATCGTCATCAGGTAAATATGGATGAGACACAGAATCAATTGGGAACGGGACTTAGGATACGCAAACCTTCTGATGATCCTAGCGGAGCTGCAAATCAAATGTATTTCCGTTCGCGAATCAATGAATTGAAGCAGTACCAAGAAAATTCCCAAGATGGATACCAACGTCTCCAGCAGGTAGATGGCGTTTTAGACAAAATGGGGGAAATTTTCCAGAGAGTTAGAGTTCTAACTGTCCAAGCCAGCAATGGAATATACCAAGGTGATAAAGGATTTGAACTCGAAGTTGCTATAGGTAAGGAAATTGACCAACACCTCCGAGCAATTGTAGACCTTGCCAATGCAAGAGATGCTACAGGACAACCTTTATTCGGCGGCCATGTAACCGAAAGACCACCTTTTGAACCGATAGAGTCAAAAGTAAAAGGTTTGCAAGGTCTCGAACTTAAAAACCAATATGTTGGTGTTGAATATCGTGGTGATATCGGAGAGCAAATTCGAGAAATTGAAAAAGCAGAATATATTCCTGTAACGATTCCCGGAAATAAAGTATTTTGGGGAACCAACGTTAGCGTGACTTCAAAAGTTGATAACTCTGGTTACTCTGCATCATCAGATCAAGTTTTCAAAATAGATGGTGTAGAGATCCATGTATCTGTTGGCGATACAATTGATGATATAATTGACAAAATCAATAATTCTCCTTTGGAAGTCAAAGCAAGTAAGTTAGCGCAAGACAATATATCTCTATCTTCGACTGCTCCGCATCAAATTTGGCTTGAAGATTTTGGAGGTGGATCAGTTCTAAAAGATATTGGTCTTATAGAACCAACTAACTCAGAACCGCCTAATAACTATTCTAGATCGGCAACAGTTACTGGTTTGTCCGTCTTTGACGTACTTATCCAATTACGAAATGACCTAGTCCAAAAAGATCAAGAAAGAATTGGTGGCCGAGATTTAGGAGATTTAGATTTAGCATTAGAAAACATCTTAAGACACAGAGCCACAGTCGGTGCTCGAATGAATCGATTGGAAGAACACGAACAAAGACTTTCATTTGATGAGATGTATGTCACCGAGCTTCTATCAAAAAATGAAGGAATCGACTTTCCTGAGACTATAATGAATATGAAGTGGCTTGAAACTATTCATGGTTATGCCCTGAATGTTGGAGCGAAAATCATTAAACCAAGCTTGATGGACTTTTTACGATAAAGGATTCTAATGCAACTCAAGACCAAACCATTTGGAACTATAGAAGTTTCGGAAAAACAAATCATCTCTTTCCCACATGGATTGTTGGGATTTGAAGACTTTGTGGAATTCGCTTTGATCGAAGAAGGTCCAGAGAGTCCTTTCAAATGGTTACAAAGCACCAAGGAATCTGGATTGGCCTTTATTTGCATCCAACCTGAGATTTTTTTGTCCGATTACAAGCCCCAACTTTCAAAAGAGGATTTGGAAATTTTACAGACCAACTCAATGTCAGATTGCATTCTTTTTCTTATTGTAACAATTCCTCACGACAATCCAAAAGGAATGACTGCTAACTTACAAGGTCCCATCGTTATTCATCCCAAAACTCTTTTAGGGAAACAGTGTATATCAAAGGATGAAAAACATCCCATTCGCAAGAGCATCTTGGAGTCATTTGAAGAAGCCAATGCTCAAAAGGTTTAGATAATGTTAGTTCTTGCCCGTAGAACTAATGAATCTATCATGATTGGTGATGAGATTGAGATAGTCATTATTGATATCAAAGGCGACCAAGTAAAGATCGGAGTCAAGGCTCCAAAAAATGTATCAGTTCACCGAACAGAAGTATACCAAGAGATTCAAGCCGAGAACAAAAAAGCCGCGGAGACAAAGATCAACCCACAAGAGCTCGGCAAATTAGGAGATTTGGTGAGAAAAAAAGAAAAGCACATAGAAAAAGCTGACTAGAAAAATAGGATTTACAGAATGCCTCATAGAGGATATTCACTTGTCAAATCTTACTGCTACCATCACAACCAATAAAGGTAAAATCAAGCTCAATTTGTTTGCCGACAAGACACCTAACACTGTGGCGAATTTTGTAAATTTGTCTCAGC
>Ga0169931_10001001_pt1 | contig 46782 bp, 49 predicted proteins | sample Kivu_15m_20L_FD_129675 | JGI IMG/M metagenome (GOLD analysis project Ga0169931, IMG submission 129675) | Freshwater microbial communities from Lake Kivu, Western Province, Rwanda to study Microbial Dark Matter (Phase II) - Kivu_15m_20L... | ecosystem: Environmental > Aquatic > Freshwater > Lake... | reverse complement strand
CTTCCTATAGAGCCGTCGTAGACTACGACGTTGATAGGACGGGTGTGGAAGCGTGGTAACACGTTAAGCTTACCGTTACTAATAGCTCAATTGGCTTGATTTATGCACTGAAAAAATTTTTAATATGTTTCTTTATAAAAATATAACTAAAAAAATTTACTGTTATATATAATAACATTATGAAATCACCCAAGATAATTACCTTTGATCTTGATAATGTCATTTGTAAAAATAAAAAATACAAGAATGGATTAATTAATTATACTAAATCTAGGCCTATAAAAAACGCTATAAGAGTAATTAATAATTTGCATTTAAAAGGTTATCAAATTGACATTTTCACAGCTAGAGGAATGAGCAGATATAGCGGGGATATGAAAAAAATATTAAAAAATTTAAAACCTATCACAACAAATCAACTTAAGAAATGGAAAGTTAAATATCATAATTTATATTTTGGAAAACCTTATTATGATTATTTTGTTGACGATAAATCTTTCGGATTTGATAAGAATTGGCATGCAAAAATTGAGGCTAAACTGATATCTATTTTTTAAAAAAAATTTTTTACTGTTTTTAGATTAATAATGTATGACAAAATTTATAATACCCTACGTTAATTTTGATCGGTACAATCATTATATAAAGAAAAATCTTTTAAAGTCTTTTAAGAGAACTTTAGATTCGGGCAGATATATACTTGGGCCAGAAGTAAAAAAATTTGAAGAGGAATTTTGTGCTTATTCTGGTTTGAAATATGCACTAGGCGTTTCGAATGGGACATGCGCTTTGCGAATGAGTTTAAAACAATTAGGAGTTAAACCAGGCGATGAAGTTATAGTTCCTCCTAACGCTTTTATAGCTAATATATCAGCAATTATTGATAATCAAGCAAAGCCAGTTTTTGTAGATGTTGGAGATGATTTTAATATTGACCCAAAACTAATTGAAAAGAGCATAACAAAAAAAACTAAAGTAATAATGGCTGTTCATTTATATGGAAAACCAGCTCAAATGTATAAAATTGTAAATATAGCAAAAAAATATAATTTAAAAATTCTCGAAGACTGCTCCCAAGCATTTGGTAGTAAATTAAATAATAAATTTGTTGGCAGCTTCGGAGATATTGCTGTTTTTAGTTTACATCCCTTAAAAAATTTAAATGCTTATGGAGATGCAGGAGTTATTTCTATGAGAAGTCAAAAAATATATAAAAATTTGTCCATTTTAAGAAATCACGGGTTAATAAATAGAGATGTATGTATAAAATGGGGATGCAATTGCAGACTTGATGAAATGCAGGCTGGCTTATTAAGAGTGACTCTAAAATTTTTCAAATTATCAAATAAATCCAAAAGGTATTCAGCTAAATATTTTAGTAAAAATTTAAAAGATTATTTAATTGTACCAAAAGTGATATCTAAAAAAGAACATCATGTTTATCAAACTTATGTTGTTAGAACCGATTATCGTGATCAATTAAAAAAATTTTTAGAGAGTAAAAAAATTGAAACTTTAATTTATTATTCTATCCCATTACATATGCAACCTGCCGCAAAAAAATTCAATTATAAACCTGAAGACTTTAAAAATGCATTAAAATTTAGCAAAGACATGTTAAGTTTGCCTATATATCCATTCATGAATGATAAAGAAAGAAGATATATTGTTAGTAGTATAAAAGAATTTTTTAATAATATCTAGATGATAGTTAAATATAATTATCTTGATAGCGAATTTAAAAATACAAAAAATATTTTTAAGAAGTGGAAAAAATTAATCAAAGAAACTGATTTTACTCTTGGAAATTATGTTAAGAAATTTGAGATAAAATTTGCAAATTTTTTAAAAATAAAACATTGCATAGCAGTTAATACAGGCACTGATGCACTTATTTTGTGCTTAAAAGCTCTAAATATAAAAAGAGGAGATGAGGTTATTACAGCGGCAAATACTTTTTACGCGACAGTAGGCGCGATTATCTCGGTAGGAGCTAGGCCAGTATTTGTTGATTGTGATGATAGATTTCAGATTGATTCAAATAAAATAGAAAGCAAAATAAATTCTAAAACTAGAGCAATAATACCAGTTCACTGGGGAGGAGCCTCTCCAAATATAAAAAAAATTATAGAAATTGGTAAAAAACATAAAATTGAAATTATAGAAGATGCATGCATGGCAATAGGTTCCAAAGTTGGAAAAAAATTTGCAGGTACTTTTGGAAGAATTAATGCTGTTAGCATGCATCCTTTGAAATCATTAAATGTAATGGGTGACGCGGGCGCCATTCTAACTAATGATAGTAAATTAGCTAAATGGTTAAGAATATACAGAAATCATGGCATGATTAATAGAAATAAAATTATTATGTGGGGCGAGAATAGAAGAATGCAACCTTTGCAATCTATAGTAGCTTTAGAAGGTTTAAAAAAATTAAATAAAGTAATTATAAAAAGAAATTTAAATGCATTTTTTTTAGATCAGCATTTAAATAGAATGTCTAAGGATATCACTATCCCCAAAAGAATTCTTAAAAATATAGAAAATTTTTCTCTTTATATGGGTTTGTTTAATAAGAGAGATGAATTAATTAAATATTTAAATAAAAATGGGATTGAGGCTACAATACATTACCCTCTGCCCCTTCATTTGCAAAAACCAGGAAAAAAACTTGGCTACAAAAAAGGTGATTTTCTGAACTCTGAATACCAAAGCAAAAAATTATTAACGTTGCCAGTACATCAATTTATCACAAAAAGGCAGCTAAAACATATAGTTGCCACGATAAAAAAATTTTATGAGAGATAAAAAAATTAAAGTTTTAATTATCGGCGGTGGTATTGCTGGAGTTTCTTCAGCTAGAGCTTTGTCAGAAATAAAAAATACAAAAATCACATTAGTAGAAAAAAATAGCTTTTTAGGAGCTGGAATAAAAACTTTTTATTATGGAGGTCATCCATATACTTTTGGACCAAGATTATTTATTACTAAAAATAAAGAAGTTTATAATTATCTCAATAAATTTGTTCCCATGAGATCAGTTAATAAATTAGAATTTATTACCTATGTTGAAAAAGACAATCAGTTTTATAATTATCCTATAAATTTAAAAGATATTAATAAAATGCCAGATAAAAAAAAAATTTTATTTGAGATAAAAAAAAATAAAAAAATTAAAAAAAATTTTAATAATCTAGAAGATTATTGGGTTTCTACGGTTGGCAAAACACTTTATTCTAAAGTTATAGAAAAATATAATAAAAAAATGTGGATGATAAATGACAACAAAATTATTGACACATTTTCGTGGTCACCTAAAGGACCAGCTCTTAAAAAGGGCCACAGAGCTGTTTATAACGATCAAATCTGTAGCTATCCCAAAAGTGAAGATGGATATAATAAATTTTTTGATGGTATTAACAAAATTAAAAATGTTGAAATTCTATTAAACAGTGAAGTCAGAGTAGAAAATTTGGAAGATAAAATTTTTTATATTAACAATATAAAAAAGGAGAAATTTGACGTTGTTATTAATACTATATCACCTGATTTTTTATTGAATTATAGATACGGCGAACTAAGATTTTTAGGTAGAGACATTCATAAAATTGTTCTTCCGGTTGACAATATATTACCTAAGAATGTTTCATTTGTTTACTATGCTAATGATGAGAAATTTACAAGAATTACAGAATTTAAAAAATTTACAAAAAAAAGATCCAACACAACCTTGATAACTTTGGAATATCCATCGAACAATGGCAAGCATTATCCATTACCATTTAAGAAAGATATATTGATAGCTCATAAATATCTAAGATCTTTGCCAAAATGGTATTTTTCTATTGGTAGGGCGGGAACGTACAGGTACGAAGTAGATATTGATGATAGTATAGAGCAGTCTTTAAAAATTAAAGAAATAATAGATAAAGTAACTCCTTATGCAGGATCAATGCCTGTTGAAAGATGGTGGAATTTATAAAAAAAAGTTGATACTGGTTATTTTTTTATATTCGGACTTTTCTTAATAATTTGCCAGGATTGCCGACATAAACGGAATTCTTTTGAGCGTTTTTTGTAATCACAGCCCCCATCCCTACCAAAGTTCTGTCACCTACATTTATTCGATCTCGCAAGGAACAACCTGCACCTAAATAGCATAATTTTCCTATTTTACTATATCCTGAAATAATAACATTGGTACTTATTATTGTATAAGATCCGACGCTAGTGTCGTGACTTACAGTTGATTTTGGGAGTAAAACACAATGATTCCCAATTTTTGTATTTCTTGATATTGTGGAAAAAGCATGAACAACAACTCCTTTTCCTATTTTAGAACTTTTATTTATTAGACTATTGGGATGTATAATGTTTGTGAATTGTTTTAATGGAATATTCAATTTTTTTATAATTTTATCTCTAATAAAATAATTATCTTCATTTCCAAAAGCTGTTACATATTTTATATCTGGATTACTAAATCTTTTTTTAAAATCTCCTAATATAAATTTTCTATTTTTTTTATCTACTTTTTTTAAATTATCTTCTAAGAATCCAATAAACTCAATTTTCTCTTCGTTAAATTCATTTATATCTTCTATTATTGATAGAATATCAAGAGAAGCTCCAGAAGCACCTAATATTATTACTTTCTTCATTGAGGTTTGAACCACCAAAAATCACCTTTATAATTTACTTTTTTAAAAAATTTTAACCAAGATTTTTCGTGCATATATGCCGACGCTACAACAGCCCAGTTGTCTAATATTTTTTTACCTTTAGTGTCAGAGTATGCCCCTAGAGTTAGATATATATTCTTCTTAGCAACTCGATTTATTTCTTTAAAAGCAATTTCTAATTGTTTTTGGTCTAAAATATTATGAAGAGAATTAATTGATATAACTAAATCAAAATAATTATTTGCAAATGGTAAATGAGAAGCATTTCCTATACTTAATTTTTTTTTTATATTTGTATTAGAGCTCGTTATGGCGTAGCTAGATACATCAATCCCACATAGAATTGGATTCTTTAAAATTTTTCCAAACGCATCTAGTAAAAAACCCTTAGCACAACCAATATCGAGGATTTTAGCTTTATTTCCCAAATTATAATAATCTACAAGATCTTTTGCAACTGGTTTCCACCTGCCGTCGTATTTATAACCCGCGTATCCTTGAGCTCTCGTTCCATCAAAATACGCATTATCTAATCTCCAAGAAAGAATACGATCATCAATACTAGCACATTTTCTTTTTTTGAGAGTGTTTTTTGATTTTTTCTTCCACGTGATTGGCAAAGAAGATAATAAATTAATTTTCATTGTATCTAAAAACTCTATATTTAGCAGGAGAAAGAGCCTTTTTTAAATGGTAAAAATCACCTTCTTTTGTCAAGAGAACAGGGAAGCCTTTATAAAATGGATAAAATTCCTCACAGCTTGTACATATATAATAATTTTTTAAAATTTTTAGATTTCCCCTCTTATTTTTTGATATACAATTTGGGCATTTAAATATTTTATGAATTGTATTTTTCATATTTTTTTTGATTAAATAATATATTAATTTAATAATTAATACTAAATATTATATTAACAATTAAGCAAAACACATTAAAATTATTATTGTGGTTGTTTTAGTAACAGGCTCTGGAACGCTTTTAGGTAATGAAATTGCAAAAAGCTTGTTAAAAAAAAATATTAAAATTATAGCAGCATTTCGAAAGACTTTCCCTGAAAATTTTATAAAATTTAAATTTGTAAAATTTTTAAAATTTGATCTAAATTCCAAAATAAACTTTAAATTAAAGTTTGACGCTTTGATACATTGCGCAGGATCCATACCCTCTGATCATTTATCGTTAAAAAAATTAAAAAAAATTAACAATCTTGGGTTCAAAAAAATTCTTAGCGGCACAATCAGCTCTGGATGTAAAAAAATTATTTTAATTTCATCTGTTTCAATTTATGGAGATGTTAAAAATAAATTTTTAACAGAAAAATATAGTTCTCGAAATAACTTAACAAGTTATGCAAAAACTAAATTATCAATGGAAAGAGATTTGATCAACTTTTCAAATGTAAATAATGTCAGCTATTTAATTCTTAGATTGCCAGGATTGGTTGGTAAAAATAGTAAAAATAATTTCATATCAAATTTAGTGAATAAGATAAGAAATAATCAAGATTTAACTATTAATAACCCAGATTTTAAATTTAATAATTTTATCCATGTTAAGAATATTTGTAGTATAGTTTTGAAATACTTAAGTTCAAAAAAAAATAATTACATTTTCAATTTAGGAACTATATATCCTTTAAAGATCGCTAACATAGTATCTTTTTTAAAAAAGGGATTAAAAAAAAATATTAGAGTTAAAATAAAAAAAAAAAGAACAAACGTCTTTAGAATTTTGCTTAATAAACAGTTGTTAAATAATTTTGATATTTTCAGCACAAAAAAAACCTTAAGATTATTGCTTAAAGATTATATAATTTTATAGTATAAATATTTTATTTACTGTATTTATAAATTAATAATATCAAAATATTTCTATATGAGTATTGTTTTGGGTAAATCAAATATTATAGAATTAGATGAAGCATATAATAACGATCCCTCAGAATATATTAAGTTAATAAAAAAAAAATACCCATTAAATCAGATTTTACAAGTTATGGAAAAAGCTTGTGAACAAAAGATTTTGATTCTGGGTGATCCTATATTGGATTTATATGAATACTGTTACACTATTGGAACCGCCTCTAAATCAGCAAGTATTGCAATGATGTATGGTAGAACAGAGGAGTATTTAGGAGGTTCTTTAGCTGTTTCTCAAATGCTAATTAATGTTGGTGTGAAAGACGTTGAACTAATTAATTTTATAAAAGACGAGAGAATTAGTGCAATAAAAAATATAAATAAAAATACTGTCAGAACAAATTTTTATTCGGATGATATTCCAATAATTAAGAGAATAGTAGACAAACCAAGATTTGCGAGGATGCTACAGATTTATAATATGGAAAGAATTAATTTAAGTAAAAAAAATGAGCAAAAAATAATTAATTATCTAAAAAAAATTAAAAATAATAAAACTTTATTTTTAGTAAGTGATTTTGGCTTTGGATTTATGTCAAAAAAGATTATTGATTTTTTAAATACTTCTAAAATTAATTACTCACTTAACTGTCACTTAAATTCTGTAAATATTAATTTTAATTATTATAATAGATATAAAAATTTTATGTACTTAACTTTTAATAAAAAAGAACTGGTAATGAATTTTAAAGGAGATTTATCGTTTAAAGAAAAAGTTAAGTTAGCACGCTTGGTTTTAAAAAAACCCTTCGCTGTTACAGTTGGCTCTAAGGGCAGCTTTATATTTGACAAAAAATTTGAATCATTTTTTCCTGCGATTTATAAAGATATTATAGATCCAGTCGGCTGCGGGGATGCTTATTTTGCTATTACATCTGTTTTAATGAGAGTAACAAAAGATTTGGACCTAATAAATTTTTTAGGAAATCTATATGCTGGAATGCACGGAATGATCATTTGTAACAAAAGCTTTGTTAGTCGGTCTTCTTTTATTAAAAAATTAAAGGTCATTTTAAGTTAATTAAATGTATAATTTTGTGTATAAATTTTTTATGAAAAAATAATGTTAGAAAAATATTTTTTAAAAAAAGGTTATTATATATTTAATATTAAACCTAATTTAATTAGGGATTTAAAAAGTATTTTACTCAAAGAAATAAAAAAAAAAACAAAAGATAATAAGAATTCTGAACTTGAGTATTTTCATAAAAAATTTAAGAAAAAAAACATAAATAATTTAAGAATTTATTTGTATAAAAAAATTAATTCTAATAAAAAATTTAAAAACTTAGTTTATGAGATTGGTAAGGAAATATTAAACGAATTGGTAGGAAATGAATTGGCCATGAGCAGCATTAATTTGTCTATTCAGTATCCAAAAGATAGTAATTCTTTATTAGAAATGCACACTGATTTTTTTAGTGGTGAGTCACTTTTTCAGGTAAATTTATGGATTCCATTTGTCGATGTTAATAAAACTCAATCAATGTTTATTATTAATCCCTCTGCTTCAATCAGTATTTTAAAAAAAATAAAAAATAATCAAAGAATTACATTCTCAGAAATTCAAAAAAAATATAAGTCGAAAATGGAATGGTTGGATTTAAAATTTGGTCAAGGCTTAGTTTTTTCTCCAAATTGTTTACATGGAAATGTGATTAATAAAGAGAATATAGTAAGATGGTCTTTGAATGTTAGATATAAGAATATTTACAGTCCTTACAATAGTTATATTAATAACGAAAAAAAAATAGGATGTTTTTATAAAGTATTTAGTCCAAAAATTATAACAAAATTTAATCTTAAATATAAATTTGATGAATTTCAAAAATAAAGAAATTAAAGTTCTCAAAGGGTACGTTAGTAATAATATATTTGGACCATATAGTCTTCCAGTTAAACAACAGAATTTAATTTTAAGATATTATTGTGAACAAAAAAAAAAAATTTACGCATTACCACATGCAGAACCAATTTTTTCTAGAACGTTTATTCAATTAAAGTCTTTAATAATCGATTTAAAATATAATGAAGGCATAGTAATGTCTTCATTTCACATGCTTCCAAATGAAAAGTCTCTTAGAGATTTAATATATAATATGGCTTTAAAGAGGAAATCTGAAATACACTTTGTATTTGAGGAAATTATAGCAGATAAAAAAGAAGTTTTTTTTTCAATTGAGGATAATTTTAAATATTTAGATTATACTAAGAATAGTAAATTTATTTACGAAAATCTAAAAAGATAACAATTATAATTTATAATGATAAGATTTCTTAAGTCATTAATTAATTTATGTAATCCTTACGAAAAAAGAGATTTTAATAGTTTAGAATATTGTTTTTTAAGGGTGTTAAACAATTTTTTAAATTATTTTATTTTTAAAATATTTAAAACTTTTAATCTAAAATTACTACCTATACCAGCAGAAGCAATCGGACATCAAATTTTTGATATTGAATGTTTTTTATATGAGCAAAAAAAAAAAAAATTAAAATTTACTCCTGTTATAACAGGGGGGTATAATTATATTGCTAATCATTTTTTATTTAATAATTTTCAAATCAACAGAATTAATTTTATTATAGTTAGAAATAGATTTTTATGCATGCTTCTTTTTTTTCAGAGAAATTATAAAAATATCACATACGACACATTTAAATATCAGGTAACACGTGACTTCAGAACAATGTTCACTATTTTTAAAAAGAAACCTTTTTGTTACAAATTAGATCGTACACAAACTAAATTAGCTGAAAAAATTATTAAAGATTTAAGAATAGATATTAAGAAAGATTTTGTAATAATTCATGCAAGAGATAGCTCTTATAAAAAATACGATGGAGAGAGTTATAGAAATAGCGAGATTGAAAACTTTAAAAATGCTGTTTATTGGTTAAAAAGAAAAGGCTTGCAAATTATTAGAATTGGTAACACAGGCATGAAAAAATGTTCTTACGAAAATCAAATAATTGATGTTACAACATTAAATCTCTCAAGAGAAAAAAAAGAAGTATTAGATTTGTATTTTATAGATCAATGCAAGTTTTTAATTGGATCAGCATCGGGGCCTTATTTGATGGCTTCAGCTTTTAATAAACCAATGCTTTTAGTTGATATGGCGCCATTAGGAAACATTTTCCCTTGTGCAAAAAAAGCAATCGCTCTTCCAAAATTGTATAGGAATAAAAGTAATGGAAAATTAATTAATTTTAAAGTTGTTTTAGAATATAATTTCTCTCACTATAGATTAGATTCAGAATTTGAATTATCTGGGATAAATTTAAAAAATAATTCACAGAAAGAAATTTTAGATGCCACTAAAGAAATTTTTTATAGAGTTAAAAATAATAATTTTAGAGAAAATTTTATTCAAAGAAAATTTAAAAAAATTTTCAATAAAAAAATTCATGACTCTGCCAATTCTTCGACATCTATATCTAGTACTTTTATTAATAAATATAAAAATCTCCTATAATTTATAATTTCATTAATATTTTTTTATAATTTAAGATTAATTTATGATATTAAACGTGAATGTACAATTATATTTATTATTTTTGTTAATTTTTTTATTTTTTAAAGCGATAAACCAATAAAGATTAAATTATTTTTAACAAAATTTTAAGAGAAATTGTCTTCATATACATAATATTGAAAGATTGTTTGATTTTATATTGTAAATTTTAAAAGATATAACAAAAATGTCTACAATTTTTCCTTTAAAGAATTAAAACTTATTAAAATTGAATTCGCTTTAAAAATTAACATAAAGAAATAACAGATGTTAATTTTATAATTAATGAGGTTAAGAAAATCTAGTTAAAAGAAATCATATCTGTTTTGATATAATAATTTTAAATAGAGTATGCATATTTAAATATTGCTTGAATAAATAAATTAAATAACTAACTGTACGTACTTATAATTTTTTGAAAAAAATTATTTATATTAACTCTAAAATTTTTTAATTATTTATGTTAAAAAAAGTACTTAAAATTAAGAATGTAAATAGAGTAATTAATTTATATAAAAAAAATAAAAAAAAAATAGGTTTGTGTCATGGAGTTTTTGATTTATTACACCTTGGTCATATTAGACATTTTAAAAAAGCAAAAAAAAAAGTTGATATTTTAATAGTATCTGTAACGGTAGACAAATACGTAAATAAAGGTCCTGGTCGCCCAGCATTTAATGAGCTGGAGCGTATGGAAAGTTTGGCGGCTTTAGAGTTTGTTAACCACGTAATTTTGTCCAAATCTGCTTCTGCTGTTAATATAATAAATTTAATTAAACCAGATTTTTTTTTTAAAGGACCAGATTACCGTAATTCAACTACTGATTTAAAAGATAATATCTATAAAGAAAGAAATGCAGTTATCAAGAATCTGGGAAAAATATATTATACGGATGATAAAAAATTTAGTTCAACAAAATTATTAAAAACACTCTATAAGTAAAAAAGCTTAATTAAAGGAACTTGAGATTTATTTAAATTGAATAAATTATATGAAAAATATTTTAATTACAGGCGGAGCTGGGTATGTTGGTGCTGCACTTGTTCCTTATTTGCTTAACAAAGATTATAAAATTACGGTTCTTGATCTGATGATTTATGGGGAAACTTTATCACAGCATCCGAATTTAAACTTAATAAAAGGCGATATTAGAGACGAGAATTTACTTAATAAGATTATTAAACATATAGATATAGTGATTCATTTAGCTTGCATTTCAAATGACCCAAGTTTTGAATTAAATCCAGAACTTAGTAAGGATATTAATTTATATTCATTTATTCCATTAGTTGAAATATCAAAAAAAAATAATGTAAAAAAATTTATTTATGCATCCTCAGCCTCTGTTTATGGGCTCAAAAATGAGCAAAATGTGCATGAGGAAATAAGTCTTGAGCCTCTTTCAGATTACTCAAGATTTAAAGCAGATTGTGAAAAAATTTTACTTAAAAATAAATCTGATAATTTTATCACTGTAGTTTTAAGACCGGCGACTGTTTGTGGCTATTCCCCAAGACAGAGATTGGATTTAGTTGTTAATATATTAACAAATCTCGCATATCATAAAAGAGAAATAACAGTACTAGGAGGAGAACAATTAAGACCAAATATTCACATTCAGGATATGATTAGAGCTTATGAGTTGTTTATAGAAATTGAAGATCAAAAAATTAATGGTGAGATTTTTAACATAGGTTTTGAAAATAAGACTGTAAATGAACTAGCAATTAATGTTAAAAAACTCATAGGTGAAGATGTAAAAATTATAAGATCAGTAAGTAATGACAATAGATCTTATCACATATCTTCTGATAAAATATCTAAGCTTCTTGGGTTTAAACCAAAGTTTACAATTTCTGACGCTATTAGTGATTTAAAAAATGCTTTTGAGAATAAGCTGTTGACTGATACATTGAATAATGAAAATTTTTATAATATAAAAAAAATGAAAAATATTAACTTAACCTAAATTATTTTTTTCATTTTTTTTATTATTATTTCAGAAGAAATTCCATGTGCTTGTAGCAGATCCTCCTGAGAGCTAAAAACATGTTTGAACTGATCTTTTAATGAATTAAATATTATTTTTCCCTGAAATTTATATTCAAAAGCTAGTGATTTAATTATATCACTTAGTCCACCAATAATTGAGTGGTCTTCTATTGTTATAATTATTTTGTATTTTTTGAATATTTTTTTTATAGTTTTTTCATCAAATGGTTTAATAGTATGACAAGAATAAATCGAGATATTTTTATTAATTTTATTTTTTATTTCAAAAGCAATTTCAGTAATAGGACCATGAGATACTATACAAATTTCATCTCCATTTGTAATTTTTCTGATTTTACCAAATTGCCATTTTTCAATTGCATTGGTAGTAAGGTTTTTTTCTCCAGATTTTCCAATTCGTAAATAAGTAGGAGATTTATTTTTTGTACAGCAAAAATTAACACATTGTTCTAATTCATCTAAATCACAAGGTGATAAAATTTGCATGTTTGGTAATGATCTTGCAATTGATATATCTTCTGTAGCTGTGTGTGTCCCTCCAAGATTAGCATAAATCGTTCCGGCACCCATCCCAACTATAGTGACGGGTAGGTTTTGGTAACATATGTCATCCCTTATCATTTCAAATGGTCTGTACAACGCAAATGTAGCGATAGTGTACGCAAAGGGTCTAAGACCACTCATAGCTAAACCGGCACAAATGCCAATCATATTTTGTTCGGAAACCCCTACATTTATAAAATTTCTGTTATCTTTTTGATATTTAGCCATTTTTCCAGAGGGTAAAATATCAGCGGCAACTACAAATATTTTTTTATTTAATTTTGTATTTTTAAAAATAGTTTCAGAAAATTTATTCCTCATAATTTTTTTATTATTGTATCTATTTCAGTAATAGACTTTTTATATTCATCAGAATTTGGCGATCTATAGTGCCATATTGGTACATTTTTCATAAAACTTACAGGGTATCCTTTAATAGTTTTTGCAACCAAACATAATGGATAGTGTTTTTTTTTTTTATTAATTTTTTTAATTATATCTTCTGGATCATGGCCGTTACATGATAAGCTCTGCCATTGAAAAGATTTAAATTTTTTTTCAATAGAATACAAAGTTGGATGAGTATCGCTAGCTCTTGTAGCGCTTTGTAAGTCGTTATTATCTATTATTACAACAATGTTATTTAATTTGAAAGAAGAAATTAAAAGAATCGCTTCCCATACTGAGCCCTCCATAAGTTCTCCATCGCTCATGAGCACATATATATTTTTGTATTTCTTTGATATTGACATGCCAGCAGCCAACCCAATCCCATGACCTAGAGAACCTGTGGAGGCGGCAATACCTGGATTTAAATAATCTGGGTGAACACCAAGTATGCCATTTTTTTTACAATAATTGTCCAGATGTTTTTTTTTTAAAATTTTTTTTTGTTCTAAAACTGCATAAAGTAGAATTCCAGCATGCCCCTTTGATAAGATAAATTTATCTTTTTTTAAATTTATTAATTTATTATATACAACACTGATTATTTCAGCGCTTGAAAAAGTACCACCTATATGTACAGCTCCCACTTTTTGGGAAATATCTAGTATTCTTTTTCTTAATTTCATTGAGTTAATAATAATTTCTTTTGTATTCATTTTAGAATCTGTTTTTTTTAATAAAGATAATTTAATATTTTATATTGTAATTTTAGATTGTTATATACAAAATTTTAGCTAAAGAAAAATTTCTATGAATTGCTAATAATTTTTTTAAATATTTTCAAACCTTCATCTACACCACCGATAAATATTTGCTCACCTTTTTCCAATAATAATATTTTGTTACAAAATTTTTTTATAGTCTCTTGACTATGTGAACATAATATAATTATAGGTAATTTTTTTTTATTATTTATAAAATGAAAACCTTTGTTTTGAAATTTTTCATCTCCAGTTGTTAGAAATTCATCAATAAAATAAATATCCCTCTCAAGAACAAAACAAATTGCAAAAATCAATCTAAATCTCATCCCAGTTGAAAGTGTACTAAATGGATAATTCTTATATTCCTGCAATTCTGAAAATTTTAATATTGAATCGATATTGTTGCGAACATATTCTATTTTAAATCCTAATATCATAGATATTAAAATCAGATTATTTAGAACCGTATCTTCTGCTTCGCAAAAATTAATTGGATTAATAATAGGCAAAAATGTACCTTCAATGTTTATCTTACTATTTAAATCTGGTTGCAAAATTCCAGAAAGACATTTTAATAGCGTGCTTTTTCCAGACCCGTTTAATCCAACCAAACCCAATCTATCTCCTGCTTGCAGCTCAAAATTAATATTTTTTAGGGCATTAATTTTATAATTTTTATTTTTTTCTTTTATATTGTCACTTAATTTTGATTTATTATTTTTTTTTTTAAAAATATTTAAAATTTTATCTATTAAATTTTTCCTTGCTAAAAAACTATCTCCTGAGATAATAGGATAAGTGAGACATAAATTTTCTATTTTTATATTCATAGCTACATTAACCAAAATATTAATTTTCTAGAAAATTTACTTGAAGTGTATAATGCCAATAAAAATAGAACTAATGTTGATATCACTACAACTAAAAAAGTTATAATTTCAGGGTTGCCATTTAACAAAGTAGATCTAAAAAATTCTACATAGTGATAAATTAAATTTGTATCAATTAATATTTTCTTGTTAGCCTCGCTTATCTGTCCCGCATCCCATATGATTGGGGTGAAAAAAAATAGAAGATTTAATATTACATTTATAGCATGCTGCATATCCCTATATCTTAGACATAAAGTAGCTATTATTAAAGTTAATGATATCGCTGTAATAAAAAATAATAGTAAATAAAAAATTATAAATATTATTGATAGGAAAAAAAATTTGTGGGTTAATATAATAATCAATATGGAGCACAAAACAAATCCTATTAAAATAAAAATATTTTTACAAACAATTGCAGTACATAATACAAAAGGATGAATATAAACATTTTCTAGAACGTTTTTATAAATTTCTGAATATAGCATTGTTGCATCACTAATTATTGAAACTATGCTTTTCCAAATAACAAACCCAAGGAACAAATATGGAAAAAATACTAAAAAATCTTTAGCCCAGAGTTTTGACCAAATTATAGCTATAAATAATAATAGAATTAGAGTTCCAATAATTTCCCAAATAGGGCCTAATTTGGTTCTTAAAAAACGAACTCTTAGTTTGGCTCGAGCCATGTTAAACCAAATTTCATAGTTTTTTATTGTTTTAAAAAAATTTTTAAACTCTAAAATCATTGTGGATATTCTTAAAAAAATTAGTATTAGTATCTAATTGTTTAAAAAAAATTTATTAATTATAGATCAATCATTTAAAGACTATACAGGTCATCATTACAATTACAATAAATTTTTGTATGACAATTTAAAATCTTTTTTTAATATTTCTTTTTATGTTAATCAAACTATTAAAAATGAGATTAATTCTAAATTTAATAATACTCTTATTAAAATATTTCAAAAAACTAGTTATTCAATTAATTTCAAATTAATTCTTTTAAAAAAAATAAAAAAAATTAAAATATTAAGATATTTATATCTTTTTATTACAAAATATAATTTTGTATTTAGTCTATTAAAAAAATTTTATAACAGAAAATTATTAGTATCTGACTATTATAACAAAATATCGCTTTTAGTAAAAAAAAAAAGAGATACAATTTTTTTTATACATTCATTATCTGAAAATGAATTTCTAGAAACCTTAATTTGTTTATATAAAAACAAGAATAACAATAATAATAAATATTATTTAGTATATAGAAGAGATCCTGAATTTTTAAAAAATTATTTTTTAATACTAAATAAATTAATCGATAGTAATTGTATTTACTTATTAACAGACAGTTCTAAAATAAAAAATTATTTACAAAACAAAATAAAAAAAAAAATATCTTTAATAAGCATTCCAATAAATTTTAAATTTAAAAAAAAGCCTATAAATAATAATAAAAAAAATAAATTTATAATATCTTATTTAGGAGACGCCAGGTTAGAGAAAGGTTTTTTTTCCATTCCTTCACTTATAAAAAAATTAAATTTTAATAAGAAATATAAGTTTGTAATTCAAGCAAATAATAACGGCTATGATTTAAATTTACATAATAAAACTGTTTCCACCTTAAAAAAAATTAAAAATGTAAAATTATTAACAAGCCCTCTAGACGATCAAGAATATTTAAAAATTTTATTTGATACTGATATTATTTTTTTACCCTACAAAAGTGAATTTTATAGGTATCGAACTTCATCAATTTTTTATGAGGGTATATACGCAGAAAAAATTGTAATAGTTACCCCAAATACCTGGATGTCATCTTTTTATGAAAAAAATTTAGTTTTAAAAAATTTAATACTGTCAACAAAAAATAATTTACAAGAAATTTTAAAATATATAAATAGAAATTACAATTTAATAATTAAAAATATTCTCTCATTAAAAAAAAGTATTATAATAAAAAATGATATTAATTCATTAAAATTATTATTTCAAAATTCTAAGAGAAGTTTATTAGCTAAAACAAATACAAAATCAATTAGCTATTTTATAGACGAAAATACCATCAATAGAAGAGTGGATGGAAATCAATTTGGAACAACAAATATTATTAAAAATATTTTTAATAATGACATCTTATTAAAAAAAAATATCAATTTTAATATTATTTTTAATCGTAATTTTGATGCAAGTTATGCTTTATTTACTATGAATAACGCATTAAGAATTTTTAATTTTAGGAATATTATCTTTAATCTTTGTCCCTCTATTATTCGATTTAATTTAAATAATAATGAATTAAATTATAGTTTAATTGTAAAAGACGAGAATTTAATTTTCAAAGATCTACTTTTGTTGAATTACCATTTCTTTGAAAAACAATTAAAAAAAACTTACCATTTAAAAAAAATTGTATTAGTTCATGATTCATATTCAAAAATAAATTCTAAGAGTCAATTTTTAGATAATAAAAATAACCATTATGTTTTTGTGTCATACTATGAATTTTTAAGAAATCATTTTTCAAAGGCACGAAAATATTTAATTTTTCCAATTACTATAGATAAAGTAATTGAAAATAATAATTTTAATAAAAAGTTTAATAATTATAATTATTTTTTTATTTCTTCAGGATCTGAAATTGACAAGATAAATCTAGCAATAATGTTGAAGGAAATAAACCGACCTATAAATTTATTGGGTGAAATTTGCTACAAATTAGATAAAAATTTCTTACTTTCAAATTCTTATAATCTTATATTAAAGGGCTTTGTTAATAACTTAGAGGAATATTTTAACATTCCGAAGAATGTTTTTTTGGTCCCAAGGTATTATGGCATTGGTATTCCTGTTAAATTTTTACAAAATATCAAATTTAGATCAAAAGTTATATTATTTGGAGATTCTCACTCTTTTGGACTACCTGATAATCTTGTAAAATATCTTATATATGACAAAAATTTAAATTTAAGTTTAGATGATTTTATTAATAATTTAAACTATGAAAAATTATATAATAATATTTCAAGATTTATTAAGTTAAATAATAATAAAAATAAGAATAAATTGCTCAAGAATGCAATATGTTAGTTTCAAAGACACCCTATAGAGTTAGTTTATTTGGAGGTGGTACTGATTTTCCAGAATACTTTATAAAGAGAAAATCTATTATTGTTGGCGGAGCTATCGATAAATATATCTATATTTCTTTAAATTCGCAATTTTCCAATATTACAAAAAAAAAAATAAAAATTTTCTCCAAAAATGTTGAGCTAATTAATAATATAAAATTTATTAAACATAAAGTTATTAGGGAAGCTTTAATAAATTATAAAATAAAAAAAGATATAGAACTTCACATTGCAAGCGATCTTCCAAGCTTTACGGGCTTAGGAAGCTCATCTGCTTTTAGTGTTGGTTTATTAAATTTGCTCAGCTTTTTTAAGAAAAAAAAACTTTCTAAAAAAAAACTAGCTACTAAAGCAATAAATTTTGAAAGAAAAATATTAAAAGAAACTGTAGGATTTCAAGACCAAATACATTCGTCTTTTGGCGGTTTTAATATTATTAAAATTTATAAAGATAAATTTTTTGTTAAAAATATTTCAAATAATTTAAATTTAAAAAAAATAGAAAAAAATTTAGTATTAGTTTTTACTGGCATTACCAGAAAAGCAAATTCCATAGAAAAAAAAAAAATAAAAAGATTTAATTTAAACAAAAAATATCTTGATATGATAAATAATATTTCAATAAAGGCTATTAAGTTTTTAAACTTAAAATCACATCACAATTTAGATTATATTGGTCATTTATTAAACGAAAGTTGGCAAATTAAAAAAAAATTAAACCATAATATTTCTAATAAAAAAATTGATTATATATATAATTTAGCGATCAAAAATGGAGCAATAGGTGGTAAACTACTTGGTGCTGGTTCAGGAGGGTTTTTGTTATTTTATGTTAAAAGCAACAATATGAAAAAATTTTTAAATGCACTTAAAAAATTTCCTATAGTAAATTTTAAATTTACTAATTTTGGTAGCCAAATAATAAATATATAAAAAATATTAAATAAAATGAAAATATTTGTGACGGGAGGAGCTGGTTATATTGGGTCAGTTTTGGTTCCAAAATTATTAGATAAAAAATATGAAGTAACAGTATTGGATAATTTTTTATTTAACCAAAAGTTCATAAAATCATTACATAATTTCAAAAATTTTACATTAATAGAAGATGACGTTAGAAATTTAGATTTATTAAAAAAAATTGTAAATAACTTTGATTTTATTCTTCCCCTAGCAGCTTTAGTTGGGGCTCCGTTGTGCGATAAGAGTCCAGCAGAAGCCAAAAAAATTAATCAAGATAGTGTAGATTATTTAAGTAATATTTTAAAAGAGGATATTGGCATAATTCTTCCAACTACAAACTCAGGTTATGGTATTGGAAAAAAAGATGTTTTTTGTACTGAAGGCTCTCCTTTAAATCCAATATCAGTCTATGGATTAACAAAAGTTGAGGCAGAAAAATCTGTTATGATGAGAAAAAATTCTATTTCCCTAAGACTGGCGACGGTCTTTGGTATGTCTCCTAGAATGAGAACTGATTTGTTGGTAAATCATTTTGTTTACAAAGCAATTAAAGAAAAAAAAATTGAAATTTTTGAGGGTAATTATAAAAGAAATTATGTTCATATAGAAGACGTTGCTAATGTTTTTTTATTCTGTATTGATAATTTTCAAAGACTTAAGTCTAATATATTTAATTTTGGCATAGAAGGTGCCAATTTTACAAAGACAGAACTTGCTACAAAAATCAAAAAATATGTTCCAGAATTTAAATTTTTAAAAAATGAATTTACTCAGGATCCAGATAAAAGGGATTACATTGTTTCAAATAAAAAGATTTTGGATACAGGTTTTCAGTTTCAATGGAATATTGATAATGGCATTGAAGATCTCGTTAAAAAAATGAAAGAATTACCCGAGGGTAGTTATACAAATATTTAATAAATGAATTGCAGAATATGTTCATCTAATCGATTAGATTTAGTTTTTGATCTTGGAGAGCAACCATGGGGAAATAATTTTTTGACAAAGCAGCAACTGGGTAAGGAAAAATTTTATCCTTTACAGTTATTGTACTGTAATGAATGTTCATTATCCCAGTTGAGTTATACAGTCAAAAAAGAAGTTATGTTTTCAGATCACACTTATCTTTCAGGATCAACAAAGAGTTTGTCTGGACACTTTAAAAAAGTATGTGATTTATTGAATAGTAGATTTAATAAGGGTAACAAAAAAAGAAGTATATTAGACATAGGATCAAATGATGGAACCTTTTTACAACATTTTAAGAATTTAGATTGGGATATTTTAGGAGTAGAGTCATCTAAAAAAATATCAGAAATTGCAAACGATAGAGGAATAAATACTATCCATAAATTTTTTAATTTTGACACTGCTAAAGATATTAATTCTAAATTTGATTTTATAAATGCATCTGGAGTTTTTTTTCATTTAGAGGAGCTTCATTCTGTAGCAAAAGGTGTCAAAGAAAAATTAAAACCCGAAGGTATTTTTGTAGTACAATTTTTATATATGAAACAGATTATGAAAAATATCGCTTTTGATCAAATTTATCATGAGCATTTAGTTTATTATAATTTAAGCACATTATCTAAATTGCTAGACATGCATAAATTAGAAATCTTTGACACATACTTGTCAGATATACACGGTGGACAGATGATAGCGTTTGTTTCTCATAAAGGACAATATGAGAAAACTGATCTATTAACTAAACTTATTTTTGAAGAAGAAAAGAGTTTTTGTAATGAAAAAAAATCTTATGTAGAGTTTTCACAAAAAGCAAAAAAACTTAAAAAAGAAAATTTAATTTACCTAAATGAATGTATTGAAAATGATAAAATAATTTTTGGCATGGGGGCGCCAGTCAAAGGAAATACTTTATTAAATTATTTTGGCCTCTCTACTGAATACATACAACTTCTACTTGAAATTAATTTATTAAGAAAGAATTTGTTCGCACCGGGCTCGCATATTCCAATATACATGGAGAATGAAATTAAAATTTTACCAGATATTTTCTATGTGCTTGCATGGAATTTTAAAGATGAAATTCTAGAAAAAAATAAACATTTAATTTCCAAGGGAATTCAGTTCTATTTTCCTATAGAGATTGTAAAATAATGAAAAGTGTATTTGTAACTGGAGCAGCAGGTTTTCTTGGAAGATTTCTTGTAAAAGAATTAAAAAAAAATTATCTAGTTGATAGTCCATCATCCGTAGAATGTAATTTGCTAAATTTTAAGCACTTAAAAAAAATAAAAAAAAAATATCATTGTATTTATCATTTGGCTGCATGGACTCAGGCTGGTGATTTTTGCTTGAAACACCCTGGACAGCAATGGATTTTAAACCAACAAATAAACACTAATCTTGTTAGTTGGTGGAAAAATTTTCAACCTCAAGCAAAGCTAATTTTTATTGGAACAAGTTGCTCGTATCCTGAGAATACTAAGAAATTAAAGGAAAGTAACTATATGTTGGGTGAGCCAATAGAAAGTCTTTATACCTATGCTATGACAAAACGAATGTTACTACAGGGTGCGATTGCATGTCAAAAAGAATTTAATTTAAAGTGGCTGTGTTTTGTTCCATCTACTTTGTATGGACCAAGATACCATACCGACGGTAGACAAATGCATTTTATTTTTGACTTAATTACGAAAATAATAAACGGAAAATTAAATAAAAAAAAAGTGACACTGTGGGGTGATGGAAATCAGAAGAGAGAAATTATTCATGTTGAAGATTTTATTAGCGCAATATTATTTTTAGTTAACAAAAAAAATAATGAGATTATTAATATTGGCTCAGGAAAAGAGTATACAATAAAAGAATTTGCAAAAAAAATTTGTAAAATATTAGATTATAATTTTAACAAAATTTATTTTGATAAAAAAAAATATGTTGGTGCCAGATCAAAAAAGCTAGATATTTCTAAGTTAAAAAAATATTATCCAAATTATATACGAAATAAAAAAAAAATAGATGGAGGTCTGCGACAAACAATAAATTGGTTTTTAAAAAATCAAGTTTATTAATGAAGAATTTTTTTTTTATCCTGCCTGCTTTTAAAAATTTGTCCGGGCACGAAGGCTCTTTTGTAAAAATTTTTTATAATATATGTGAAAAAAAAAAATATATTTTTAATCTAGTTATTCCAAAGGATAATAAAGAAAAGATTATCCCAAATAAATTTAAGATCCTTCCTAACTATAATAATAAATATTTTTATAAGAAGATTATTAATTTATTTAAATTTTATATAGAAATAAAAAATAATATATATTGTAATAAAAAAAATATTTTTCTTATTGACGGTTTACGTTTCCTTTATATTTTACCTTTATTATTATTTTTTATCACCAATAAAAAACAAAATATTATATTATTTTATATTAGAGATTATTTTTCCAAATATAGCATTAAGAATTTCATCCTTGTTTTTTTTTTTAGATTACTCAAAAGTAGATTTGACAGAATAGTACTGTTAACTGATAGTTTTTATATATTTAAAAAATTAAAAATAAATCATAAAGAATCCCACATTTTACCAATTCCTCATATCATTAAAATAAAAAAGAAAATAAAAAAATTTAAACGCCCTTTAATTTTTTTACCAGGCCCATATAGAAAAGATAAAGGAAAAAAAAATTTATTATTTTTTATTAAAAATAACATTAAAGAAAATTTTAACATATTAATAAATGAAAAATTTTCAATAAGTAGTAAATTAAAACAGTTGATAAAAGTTAAGGATTCTCTTGGTAAAAATGAATATATTAATTATCTAAACCAATGTTCTTTTGTTATTCTCCCTTATGTTTCAGATTTTTATAAATTTAGAACCTCTGGTATTTTTGTAGAAAGTATTTCAATTGCTAAGCCTGTCTTTGCTTCATCAAACACTTGGATGGCCAATCAACTAATTAAATTTGGACTAGAAAAATTAGTTATTAATGATTGGAGATTAGTAAATTTAGATACATTAATACATATTATAAATCAAAAAAATATCAAATATAAATTAAAAAAAATGAGAAATTCTTTTGTCCAATATCACAACGAGAAGAATTATATCAATACTTTTTGTAAGATTTTACAAAAAAAATAATTATAATTTAATGAAAATACTAGAATATTATTCTCAATTATTTAAGCATTCATCATTTAATAATAATTTTATTAATATTTTTATTAATGCTTTTATTTTATTTTTTTTATTATTTTTGAATATTAAATACAAATTTAAAATAAAAACTGCTTTTGTTGATTTTTATTTGACCTTTTATCCCTTAAAAAAAAAAATGGGAGGTAGAGGAATTTTTATCTTTAGAGAAAAAATAGAACCTTTAATGCAATATGGCTTAGGTTTAATTAAAAAAAATTTTATTTGTATAGACGCTGGTGCTAATCAAGGTATTTTTTCTATACCATTTGCAAAAATAGCAGGAGAACATGGAAAGGTTATTGCAATAGAGCCGATGAAATATGCTCAAGAAATTATAAAGAATAATGCAAGAATTAATAATCTTTCGAATATTTATGTATATAACGGGGTCCTTTCAAATCAAAATGGTCTTGCAACGTTGGATTATACTGATGGAATTGGGTCTTCATCTATATTAAGAGATCATGGAAAAAAAAATTTATTAGAAGTTAATTCTAATACAATAGACAATCTTTATAATGAATATTCATTAAATCGTATTGATTTTATTAAACTTGATGTTGAAGGAGCGGAGCTTCTTGCTTTAAAAGGAGCAAAAAATATTCTAGAAAAATTTAAACCAATTATATGCTTAGAGTGTGGAGTTTTTGAATTTGATAATATAAATAATTTTTTGAAAAAATTTGGTTATTCTAGTTACATATATAGTCTCTCTGGAAATTTAATAAAAACAAATAAAATTTTTAAAGATATGAGTAATGTTTTTTTTAAAATATGAAAAATAAGATTGCATTAGTATTTCCTTGGCTAAATTTATATGGTGGAGGAGAGGTTTTTTGTGAGTATACAGCTAATCTTTTAATAAAAAAATATGAGATTGATTTATATGTTTATAATAATGAAAAAAATCAAAATAAAAAACTAGATTTTAATAAAAGAATTAAAATAAAAAAAATAAAATCAAGTAGTTTTTTTGTTCACTACTTTTGTAGCAGATTTATGATTTTTGCTCACACTTACTTAATTTTTTATTTTAATAATATCAATAAAGAAAAATATAAATTTATTTTTTCAACTATAGGTGAATTTTTTTCAAAAACAAAAACGATACAATATATACATATGTGTATATTTTCTAAAAATATATTTGAGTATAAAAATTTTGGGTTGACGAGTCCACTCAAGATGGTTGTAAGATTTATTTTCGTTATTTTTTCTAGATTTCTTCTAGGTTTAAATAAAAAAAAATTTTTTAATGTTACAACTTTAACGAATTCAAAATGGAGTCTCCAACGTTTAAAAAAAACTTATTTAATAAAAGTTAGAAAAGTTGTTTATCCGACTTTTAAAGTGCCATCATTAGTTAACAACTCATATTCAAAATTCTCAAAAAGACCCAATAATTTTGTTATATTAGGCAGGGTTAGCGAAGACAAAAGAATCATTGATGGTTTAAAAATTTTTAATGAAATAAAAAAATCTATCCGAAATGCTAAGCTTCATATCATAGGGCCTATAGATATCAATTATTTTAAAAAAATACAAAAATTTATTAATTTTAATTCTATAATTTTTCATGGTTTAATTAATTTAAAAGAAAGAAATAAAATTTTATTAAACTCCAAATATGGTTTGAATTTTTTTCACTCAGAGCATTTTGGTAGAAATGTTTTGGAAATGCAAAAACTAGGAATGATTGTTTTTGCTAGAAATGCGGGGGGGGTCAGGGAGATCATTTTTAGCAGGAATCAACTGTATAATAATAGTTTTGATTTAATTAAAAAGATAAAACTAATTCATTTTAACAAAGATAAAATACTAAAAATAATCCATAATAACAAAAAAAACTTAAAACAAAATTTTTCTGATAAGATTTTTCAAAAAGATTTTTTATCAAATTTTTAATAAATGTTATATTTTAAAAAAAAAATATTAATTACTGGTTCAGAAGGCTTTCTCGGAAATCATCTTAAAAATTATTTATCAAAAAAAAATTTTTTAATTTATTGTTTGCAAAAAAAAAAAGTAAAATATAAAAATTTAAATAACATTAAATATTTGCAATGTGACATCAAAAATAAAAATTTATTAAAAAAATTTATTTTAGCAATTAAACCTCACTATGTTTTTCATCTAGCAGCAAAAAGTCATCCTTCTTTTTCTTTTAAGAAACCGATTGAGACATTAATAACTAATGCAATTGGAACTGTTAATTTGCTGAATGGTATTGTTGAATCAAAGTTAAATCCTAAGATTGTAATAGCGTGTTCTAGTGCTCAGTATGGAACGAGAACTTTAAATGAACTGCCATTAAAAGAAAACGATGGCTTTGTCCCAGATCATATTTATGGTCTTTCAAAATATTTTCAAGGATCGTTAGGTAGGCAGTATGTGAAAATGTTTAATTTAAAAATTGTTAATGCAATAATTTTTAATACGTCTGGCCCAGGTAAAAAAAATGATATTTTTTTTGATATATCAAAGCAATTTTTAAGACAAAAAAAGAATAAAAAAATTTATATAGTGTGTGGAAATTTAAAAAATCAGAGAGATTTTTTGCATTATGAAGATACAGTTAAAGCTTTATATATTTTAGCTAGAAAAGGTAAATCTGGAGAGGATTACAATATTTCTACCGGTAAATTAATTAAGATTAATCAATTAATTAATTATATTAAATTTAAATCTAGAAAGGATGTTAAAATCATTCAAACAAAGGAAAAATTTAGAAAATTCGATGAGAAATATATTTCTGGTGATAGTCGAAAATTAAATAAAATTGGTTGGAGTGCAAAAAAAAATTATAAACATATTTTAGATGATATGTGTTTTAATCTTTTAAATTAGATAAATGTTAAAAAAAAAAATAGAATTTTTTTTAAGTTTTTTTTTAATTTTTTTTCTAACTTTTGTTTTTTTTAGAGGACGACTGGGCTCTGATGATTTACAAGCTTTCGATTTTGCTTATAATTTTGTTAACAATAATATCAATTTTATAGATTATATTGGTCAAGATCAGGTGCGGGCCCACAGAGTAGTATGGATAATTCAAAACATTATAATCATTTATTCTTTAAAAATATTTAGTTTATTTTTAAATTTTGATATTTTATTTTTTTCTAAATATTTTTGTGGATGGATAATTTCATTTTACTCAACTTTTTCTATTTACTTATGTTTTAGGTACTTCAAAAAAAATTTTATAGACAACAATGTGGCTTTTATTGTTTGTAGTGGAATATTTTTTGGATCTAGCTTTCTTTCATATTTAACAGGATCGTATATTGAATCGTTAGTAATTTTTTTAATTTTATTACGATTTAATTTTAATAATCGTTATTATATATTAATAATTGACTGTTTTCTTATTCTCATTAAGCCTTATTATTTTTTAATTGTATTACCATTAATTATTTTAGAAAAAAATTTTTTAAAAAATAAAATTTTTCATTTTATTACACTCTTAACTTTATTTGCATTATTTAAAATATTGACTTATAGTGGATTTATTCCTTTTGTTGGTACTCTACCGTTTAATTTTGATTTAGATTTTATTATTAAAAATATTATTTATATAATTTTTAGTCCAGGTTTTGGTATTATTTTTACATCAACAGTGCCTTTATTTTTAATAATAATTGGATTCCAGAGAAGTTCTTTAATAAAAATATTGTTTACATTTCTTTTTATAATTTTTATCAGCACTTTGCCTTTCTGGCATGGGCAGGGACCAGGTGGAAGGTATCTTATTTCATCGTTATTTATATTTTTACCAGAGTTTGTTAATGCAATTAAAATTTTAAAAAAAAATAAATTTTTATTTAAATTTTTAATTACTATTATTTTGTTAACCTTACTTCATTTGCCAACTCTAGAGTTTAGAAACACTAATATTGTAAATTATGAAAAAGGAGTTGTTTATAAAAAAAACGTGTCGGAACCCGCAAAGGGTACAGACTTAGATAGTTTTCCTTATCGTAATCTTTTATTTCAGAACGCTGTTTTTGCAAATTTAATACTTTATTATAAAATTCATGAAAAAGATAATCATGTAGTATCTATTGAAAATATACATTTTAAAATAGGGGACGTTTATCCCATGACAGGATTGCAAAGATTTATTTTTATAGTGAAGAATAAAATTGATTATTTCTCAAATAATTATTTTTTTTATTTATCTAAATATATTATATTACTAGAGATTATCTATTATTCTTTATTTTTAATTTTTATATTTTTTTTAATAAAAGCTCTATTTAAAGCAAAATTATCTAAATGAAATTAGATAAGAAAATAAGTGTAATTATTCCAACTTATAACAGCTCTGCGTATATTCAGAGAGCATTAGAATCTGTAAAAAAGCAAACATACTCAAACTGGGAAATTATTGTAATTGATGGAGGGTCTTCAGATAACACTTTAAGTCTCTTAAAACAATTCGATAAATCCAAAATTAAAATTTTTTATTTACCTAAAGCAAACGGTCTTGCAGCATCTAGATATTATGGCATTTGCAAATCTTCAGGAAGCTACGTTGCTTTTTTAGACTCAGATGATTTTTGGAATAAAAATAAACTTTTATATCAAATTAGAAGTATTAATTTAAATAATAAGTTTATTTGCACTAATTTTAGTTTGAAAAATGAAAAAAAAATTATGCACGTTAATATTGAGAAAGATATTTTGAGATTGAATGATATTATATACAATCGTCCAATCGCATTATCATCAGTTATGGCTGAAAAAAGAATAATTAAAAATATTATAAAAAATAAAATAAAAAATATCTACGCAGAAGATTATTTGTGGTGGATTTCTATCTTAAAAGCAGGTCATTATTTTTCAGTTGTAAAAAAAAATCTCACTTTTATTAGTTATCATAATCACAATAGGTCTATTAAATTTTTAGCCAACTATTTGTCTTTAATTAAGATTTATCATAACGAATTAGGCTTTAATTATCTTAAAATTATAGTATTGTTTTTTTTATTATTTATTAAAACATTTAAAAAAAATATTTTTAAATTTAAAGCTTTCGCTAAATAAAAAATTAAAAATGAAATTTACTGTAGAAAATTATCTTAGAACACACGAGGTTATCTTCAGAAAAATAAACATTAAAAATGTTAAAAATTTTATAAATTTAATTGATTTATCTTTTAAGAATAAAAAAAATATTTTTGTCTGTGGAAATGGTGGTAGCGCCTACAATGCTTCTCATTTTATCACTGATTGGAACAAAATGGTTTATTTGAGAACAGGTAAAAAATTTAAAGGTATATCACTGTGTGATAATATTGGATTAGTTACAGCATATTCAAATGATGTTTCTTATGAAAAAATTTTTGAAGGGCAACTTAATAGCCTGTTTAATAAAGGCGATCTAGTTCTTGGTATAAGTGTCAGTGGAAATTCAAAAAATGTAATTAACGCATTAAATTTTTGCAATAAAAATGGAGGCATTAGCGCTAGTATTACCGGCTATGATGGTGGAAAAATAAAAAAAATATCAAAATATAATGTTAATGTTCCTTCTTACGATATGCAAATTTGCGAAGATATACATCTGATGATTGGGCATATGGTAATGAAAAATCTTTGTAGTTCTAAAATTGAATAGTTATTTCAAAATATTAAATAATTTTTTATTCTATTTAATTTGTTTATTGCCGGTAGCCTTATTAAGCTCTTTTTTTTCAGATTTGATTATTAGTTTATGTTCTTTAATTTTCTTATTTATATTAATTGTTAAAAAGAGAAATTATTTTCGTAATTATTTTTTTTATTTTTTTTTTATTTTTTGGCTAATTTTAGTTACAAGTTCATTGTTATCTAAGAATCCGTTCTTTTCTTTAGAAACTAGTTTATTTTATATTAGATTTTTCATTTTTTCTTTATCTATTTATTATTTATTAGTTGAGCGTTTATTTAATTTCAAAATCTTTACAAATTTTTTATTATTCATAATATTATTATTAATTTTCGATTCTCACTTTCAGTATTTTTCTGGATATAATATTTTAGGGTTTAAACTTGAGAGTCCATTAAGAGTTAGCAGTTTCTTTCGTGATGAATTAAAAATGGGTTCTTTTTTATTTAGGATCTTTCCAATTTTATTAATTCTTTTGATTTTTTTAAATAAAAAAAAATTATATCTATTTTTAATTCCAGCAGTCTTTTCTTCAATTATTTTAAGCGGAGAGAGAACTTCAATTATTTTAAGTATTATATTTTTTTTAGGAGTTGTTATTTTAAAAATAAAATTTAAAGAAAAAATATTAATTATTTCGTCGCTTTTTTTGGTATTAATAATCCAATTCTCATTTAATGATAGTTTTAAATATAACTTTACCGAAAGAATGAACAAAGAATTTGTTTTTGGAAAATTGGATAATCCAACAAAAGAGTTAGATAAAAAATTTGGATTTAAATTTTTTACTAACTTGCATACAGAAATGTATTATACATCTTATGAAATGTTTTTGGATAAAAAATTTCTTGGACATGGACCTAAAATGTATAGAATTATATGTAAAGAATATGATATTAAAACATGCAGCACTCACCCACATAGTTTTGTCATACAATTGTTGGCCGAAACCGGAATTGCTGGCTTCTTATTTTACTTAGTTTTTTTTGTTTTTGTAATTAAAGATTTTTTTTATTTTTTTTTATTTAAATCTGTAAATAGTAATTATGTAATCATATTATCATTACTAATTATTATTAATCTTTTTCCCCTGGCGCCCTCAGGCAATTTCTTTAATAATTGGTTGAATTGTATAATGTATTTACCATTGGGATTTTATTTCTTTTTTAGAAAAAGAATAAATGTATAAATGTATGAATGATAATTTTTTTTTTTATTATACTTTGTATTATTAGTTTTATTTTTTTTTATAAATTAACTGATTATTCTTTATCTAATAAATTCATTGTTGATCTAGATTTTAATAAAAAACAAGCATTTCACAAAAAAATGAAATCTCGAATTGGCGGAATTTGTTTTTTTATTAGTTTTATTTTCTTTTATTTTTTTTTATTTTCTTTGAAAAATAACGCTAATACTCTTGTTTTATACGGTATAATATTTTTTTTAATCGGCCTATTATCTGATTTAAAAATTACAGAAAAACCTAAAATTCGTTTTTTTTTAATGATTCTTCTTAGTTTTCTGTTCCTAAAAATTACTAATTTTAAAATTAATAATTATGGGTTAGAATCTTTTCAAAATATTAATAATTCCTATTTTAGTTTTATCCCAGTTTTAGTAAGTTTATTTTTAGTAGTAAATGGTGCTAATTTAATTGACGGTTTTAATGGTTTATTATCAATACATATTTTATTGATTTCTATTATTTATTCTTATTTAGCAAAAATCTACAATTTAGATTTTTTATTTTTAATTTTAATTTCTATTGTGTTAATTAATATAATTTTTTTATATTTCAATTTTATATTAAAAAAAATATTTTTTGGCGATTCTGGAGCTTATTTATTAGGCGCACTAATCGCTATTATGGCAATTGAAGTTTCTAACTCAACACTAAATATTTCTCCATTTTTTTTTGCTGTAACATTATTTTATTTGTATTTTGAAGTTGTGTTCTCAATTTTTAGAAAGATTTATGAAAAAAAGAATCCTTTTTTTCCAGATAAATATCACCTGCATATGCTTTTTCATAGATTATTGAATAATGCTAAATTAAAAAATTCAAACAACAATACTGGTTTGTATTTAAATATATTGTATTTAATTTTAATTTCTCCAATTTTTTTTTATTCACATAATAACTTTTTTTGTCAAATCCATTTTTTTTTAATGCATATTGTCTATATTATTTCTTATTTATATTTACGTGAAAAAAAATAAATATATTTTAGTAACGGGTGGTTTAGGATTCATAGGCTCTCATACATGCGTAGAATTATTAAAAGCTAATTACAAAGTTATAGTTATTGATAATCTCTCTAATTCGAGTAAAAAAAATATAGATAGAATATATAAGATTACTAACAAAAAAATTATTTTTTATAAATTAGATACAAGAAAAACGCGATTGGAATATCTTTTTAAAAAATATAATATTTATTCTGTTATTCATTTTGCCGGATTAAAAGCTGTTGCTGAATCTAATAAAAATTTTTTTAATTATTATGATAATAATGTTAACGGAACTATAAATTTATTAAAAATTATGAAAAAATATAATTGTAATAAATTTATTTTTAGTTCATCCGCTTGCGTTTATGATGAAAAATCAAAATCACCAATTAAAGAAAATAGTAACACTAATCCAAAAAGTGGATATGGATTTACAAAATTGCAGATAGAAAAAATATTAGAAAGATTATTTATTATGGATAGTAAATTTTGGCATATTGTTATATTGAGATATTTTAATCCAATAGCATCACATCCATCTGGATTACTTCCAGAAAATCCAAAAAAAGCTGAGAATATTATTCCTAAAATATTGAATGTTATTTTAAAGAAAGATAAGTTCTTTAAAATATACGGTAGTAATTATCATACAAAAGATGGAACTTGTTTGCGTGATTATGTTCATGTTGTTGATTTAGCCAGAAGTCATATTTTAGCTTTAAATTTTTTTAAAAAACCCATTTTAAAAATATTTAATATTGGCAACGGTATAGCCTACTCAGTTAAAGATATAATTAATACATTTTCTAAACAAATAAATTCTAAGATCCCATTCAGGGTAGTAAAAAGAAGAGAAGGAGACGTAGATATAAGTTATGCAGATTCTACTAGCGCCAAAAAAATTCTTGGGTGGAAAAATAGATATAACTTAATTGATATGTGCAAACATACTATTAATTCACTCAAACATTAAATCCACTAAAAACTATGAATGAAAGCGTTGAAAATATTACAAATCAATATGAACTTACAGTTCTGCTTCCTACTTTAAATGAGCAAGATTCTTTGGATCAAATTTTAACTGAAATAAAATTAACTTTAAATAAAACAAAAATTAATTACTGCGTATTAGTCACTGATAATGGCTCAATAGATAAAACATTAGAGATTTGCAAAATGCACAATGTAATCTTAAATAATGTTGAAATTAAAGGATACGGGGCAAATTTAATTAATGCTTTAAAAAAAATTAAATCAGAATTTATAATTTTCTTTGATTCTGATGGTTCCTATGATCCTAAAGAAATACCAAATTTATTTAATGAAATTAAAAAAGACCGCACGATTGACATGATTTCTGGGAATAGATTAAAAATTCAACAAAAAAACTCAATGCCATTTCTTAATAGGTATATTGGAACTCCGATTTTAACCTTTTTTATAAGATTTTTATATGATCTAAAAATCTATGATTGTAATTCTGGAATGAGAATATTGAGATTATCTAGTTTTAAAAATATAAATTTTTTTTGTAAAGGAATGGAATTTGCTTCTGAAATTTTTATTAAATCTAAATTAAATAATTTAAAAATTAAAGAAATGATAATAAATTTTAGAAAAGATTATAGAAGTAGAGAGCCGCATTTATCTAGATGGAGTGATGGATGGAGACATTTAAGATATATTATAGCTAACAGCCCAGATACTATTATAAGCCTTTTTGGATCAATAGTTCTTTTAAATTATATGCTCATTATTATTTTATCGTTTTTAAGTACCGAAAATAATTTGCCTCGGTACCATACTATTTTTTCAATATTAGCAATAAATCAGTTTTTTCAAAGTTTTTTTTTAGGAATATTAAGTATTAGAATTAATTTAGTATTTGTTGAAAATTTTAAAAGCAATTTAATTTCAAAAATATTTTATTTAAAAGAAAAAGATATTTTTATGCGCATATTCTTGCTCTTTATTATTTTATTATTTATGGAATTAATATTTTTATTATTTAGATGGTATAAACAATCATTTGGCTTGTTATCAGAAATTGAAACGATGATAAGAATCTTAATTTATTCTGCATTAGGTTCTTTTTTTATTTATTTAGATCTTCAGATAGAATCAAGAAATAGAAATGAGAATTTCTAAAAAATATTTCGATTATATTGTTGTAGGAACAGGTTTATCATCATATCCAGCAGTTTATGAACTTTTAAAAAAAAAAAAAAATTTTGCAGTACTTGATATTGGTTTTGATATAAACAAAGAAACATCCTCTTTTTACTATGATAAGACGTGGAAGCAAATTTCAAAGAATAAGAATGAAATAATAAAAAAGTTAAATTATTTACAGAGTTTAGGAAAAACTTCTAAACTTTCCTATGGTTCAGATCATAGTTACTCTTCTTTAGAAAAGAACTTTTTAAAATTTGAATCAAAGTCTTTAGGCGGATTCTCAAATAATTGGGGTGCGGTTTTATATATTTATAATAAAAAAGAAATAAAAAACTGGCCATTAACACCAAATGAAATTTATAAAAATATAAATGAAATTGCAAATATTTTTAATCTTGATCAAGACAATATAAAGCAATTATTAAATTATAACGATATTATAGATAAGCAAAAAAAGTTTAATTTTTTTAAAAATTCAGTTCTTGCTGTGACAGGATGCAAGTCTCGTAGTTTATGTATGTATGGCTGCCCTGAAAGAGCTGTACTTAACACAAAAGATTCTTTTTTGAAATTAATTAATAATAATAAAATTAATTATTATAATAAAATTAAAGTTGAAAAAATTTATCAAAAAAAAGATTTAGTATTATCTTGTTATAGTATAAAAAATAAACAAAAAATATTTTTTTCATGCAAAAAAGTTTTTTTAGCAACAGGCGCGTTTTCGACATCAAAAATACTGTTAAATTCATTCGCTGATTTGAATGAACTTGAATTAAGAGATAGTTCAATGTTTTTTTTTCCGATTATAAATATTTTTAAAAGAGAAAATAAAATAGGTAAACAGTTATGTAGTAGTATTTTTAAATATCAGTCTGGTAATCATAATTTTTATATACAAATTTATAATGATATAAATTTTTTCTTATTTAGTTTTCCTAAATTTATAAGATTTATATTTAATGATATTTTAAAAGTAAGCTTAGCAATTGGTTATTTACCTTCTAAAGATTCTTCTTTTTTAAAAATAAAAAAAATTAAAAATTACTTTTCATTTAAAATAATCAAAAAAAAAAATTTTTTTAAACGAATTTATTATACATCTATTTTTTTTTTTAAAAATATTAGTCAGGGCTTATTAGCATTTCCTTTTTTACAATTTAAATTTAAAGACTTTTCTAGTTATCATTTTGGTTCATCTGTACCAATGATTAAAAAACGAAATAAAATGCCATATATTTATTGTAATAAAAATGGGGAACTTAACTTATGTAAAAAAATTATTTTACTAGACTCTTCAAATTTTACTAATATTCAACCCGGACCTATTTCATTAATGTCTATGTTAAATTCCTTAAGAATTGTTAAGATTATTTTGAAAAATAAAAAAAATTAAAATGAAAAAAGTTAAGCAAGCAGTTATTTTAGCTGGTGGTTTTGCCAAGAGATTAAAGCATTTAACTAAAAAAATTCCTAAGTCACTATTAATTTTTAATGGATTATCATTTATCAATCATCAACTTAAAATCTTAAATAAAAATAAAATTTATAATGTTTTAATTTGTGTAGGGCATTTCGGTAAAAAAATTAAAAAAGAATTAATAAAATCAAGATTTAAACATATGAATATTCAATTTTCTTCAGATGGAAAAAAACCAAAAGGTACGGGTGGGGCTTTGAAAAAAGCTTTTAACAAATTAGATAATATTTTTTTTTTAATTTATGGAGATACTTATCCTTTAGTAGATTTTAAAAAAGCAAGCAAAAGTTTTTTTGAAAAAAAATCTCATTTTACCATATGTATAATTAGAAATAAGAATCGTTGGGATAGAAGTAATATTGTCATTAAGGATAATAAAATAATAGATTATAATAAGTCTTCTTTAAAAGCTAAATACATTGATTATGGCGTATCGATTGTTAATAAAAATATTTTTAAATCTATAAAAAAATTAAAATTTGATCTTAATTTAGTGTATAATTCATTAATCAAAGATAAAAAATTAGACTATTTTATTGAAAAAAAAAGATTTTATGAAATCGGAAGTTTTGATGGTATTAAAAGTTTTCAAAGAAAACTAAATCAATGAATTTCTTAACTGAATTTTTAAATGAACATATTAAAATTTCTAATAACCTAGATTTAAGAATAATTTTAAAAATTATTCAAAATATTTCAAATATTAGAAAAGATAATGGTAGATTATTTATCATTGGTGTGGGAGGAAGCGCTGCAAATGCTTCCCATGCAGTAAATGATTTTAGAAAATTATGTGGGGTTGAGGCATACTCCCCGGCAGATAACGTTTCTGAACTTACTGCAAGAGCAAATGATGAAGGATGGGAGAGTATTTTTGAAGGTTGGTTAAAAGTATCAAATATTAATAAAAAAGATGCTCTTTTCATTTTTTCAGTGGGAGGTGGAAACTTAAAGAAAAATGTAAGTGTAAATATTATAAAAGCTATTCAATTAGCTAAAAACAAAAAAACAAAAATTCTAAGTATAGTTGGTAAGAATGACGGTTATGCAGCAATACACTCAGATGAGTGTTTGATTGTTCCGTGTGTTAATAATAAAAATATTACTCCTCATTCAGAAACTTTTCAGACTATGATTTGGCACATGATAGTTTCTCATCCATTTTTAAAAAGAAATAAAACTAAGTGGTAATTTTTTCAAACATAGATGCATAAAAAAGCTATTTTTTTTGACAGGGATGGGGTTTTAATCAAAGCACCAATTGATGATGAAAAAAAACCTAAATCAATAATCAACGTAGATCAAGTTGAATTGTGTGAAAATATTAATGATATTTGTGAATTTTATAGAAAAGATTTTTATCTTATAATGATTACTAATCAGCCAGACGTATCAAGAAAGATAAATACAAAAGCGAATGTTGATACAATTAATAATCATTTAAAGAAAATATTAAATCTAAATGATATTTTTGTATGTTATTCATCTAACGATGATTGCAAAAATAGAAAACCAAACATCGGCATGTTATTAGATGCAAAAGAAAAATATGGACTAGATATAAACAGTTGTTATTTTGTGGGTGATAGATGGAGAGATATTGATGCCGGATATAATTTTGGTTGTAAAACAATATTTATCGACAGAGGTTACAATGAAAAATTAAATTTTAAACCAGATTATACAATCAATAGTTTAAAAGATATCTATAATATTATATGAAAAACTTTCTAGAAAAAATAAAAGTTAAAATTTTTGCTGATGGTGCAAAAAAAGAGGACATATTTCTAATGAATTCTTTTTCATATATTAGCGGTTTCACTACAAATCCAACATTGATGAGAAAAGCAGGAATTAATAGTTATGAAGATTTTTCAAAAGAAATTCTCGCTACAGTTCAAAAAAAACCTTTATCACTTGAAGTTTTTTCCGATGATTTTAATGAAATGGAAAAACAAGCAAGGAAAATTTCTTCTTGGGGAAATAATGTTTATGTTAAAATTCCAATTACTAATTCAATGGGCAAAAGTAGTGTCAATTTAATAAAAAAATTAAGTGATGATGGAGTTAAATTAAATATAACCGCTTTATTTACTGAACAACAGGTTCAGGAAACAATCTCGGTACTGAACAATAATACAAAATCGATAATTTCAATTTTTGCAGGAAGAATTGCTGACACAGGAATAAATCCCACGATATTAATTAAGAAGACTTTAAGTCTAATAGGAAATAATAAAAATCATGAGGTATTATGGGCAAGTACAAGACAAATCTTTAATATTATTGAAGCAGATAGTATAGGATGTCATATAATTACTGTGTCACCAGATATAATTAATAAATTTAATTTAATTTATTATGATTTAGGAAAATTTTCTTTAGACACTGTGAAACAGTTTTATGAGGACGCAAAAAAATCAAATTATATTATATCTTGAAGTTTAATTTAAAAAAAAAATTTTTTTATTATTAATTTTTATTTTTTTATTGCCAAATTTTTTTTGGCTTTACTTATCCTATACAAATAAAACATTCCCTTATTATGAGTTGGGTTATTTATATAGAAAAATTGATAGAGAAGTTGATAAATTATTTTCAAGTAAAGAAGATTATGCTCTTAAAATTATTAATACGCAGTATGTAAAGAATAATATTTTTTATGGGAAAGATAACAAAATCGATACTATTTATCTTCCTCTTAAATTTAAAACAATTAATTTAAATCAATCAGTAACAATTGCTCAAAAAGGTGGATCTTTAACGATAGTTAAAAATAAAATATTGATCGTTGATAGATTAGGAAATTTTTTTATGTTTGATTTTAATAATGTAAAAAAACTAAATATTACTACTCAAAATAATTTAGTTAATTTTTTGAATAATTATTCAGGAAAAAATATTAAATTTACCTCAGATACATTAAGAACTTATTCAGTAATATTTGATGAAATAGAAAATAATTTATATGTTTCTTATACAAAATTTATTGAGAAGAATATTTGTAGATTTGTAGTATCTCGCATAAAATTTGATTTAGCCACAGAAAGTTCCATTGGTGAATGGGAAGATATTTATTCTTCTGAAGATTTATTTGAAAGTGCTCCTGTAAGTCAGTTTGGAGGTGGTAAAATGGTAATTTTTAAAAGAGATTTATATTTAACCGTTGGTTATGCTTATGAAAAGTTTGTTAATAATCAATTATATTCTTCAAGCGATGATATTAATTCTGCAACTGGAAAAGTTATTAAAATAAACCTAGATACAAAAGATACCGAAGTTATTACGCGTGGACATAGAAATTCTCAAGGTATAACAGTATTGACTAATGGAAAAATAATATCGACAGAACATGGGGATCAAGGAGGTGATAAAATTAATGAAATAGTTAAAGGAAGTCACTACGGTTATCCATATAAATCATTTGGAACTTCTTATGGGACATATCAATCATCAGGATTTGACGATCAAAATAGCAGGTATAAAGATCCGATATATTATTTTAGCCCATCGATTGGAATATCTTCAGTTATTGTATCTAAAAATTTTCATTCAAAATGGAACAATAATTGGTTTATAGGATCTTTAAAAGCCAGAACTTTATATAGAGCCCATATATTAGACAATAAAATAATTTCGGTAGAGTCAATTTGGATAGGAGATAGAATTAGAGATATTGTTGAATTAAATCAAAAAATTTTAATATTAACAGATCAAGCAACAATTATTGTTTTAGAAGTAGATAATGATCAGTTAAAAAAAAATATTCGTTATAATAATTTAGATGCAGGAGGTCTTTATGTGAGTCTAAATGATAAATTAAATAAATGTGTTCAATGTCATTCATTTGCTGAGACGAACCCAACTAGTTATGCACCCTCTTCACATAAAATTTTTAATAAAAAAAATGCATCAGACAATTATCAAAATTATTCTGATGCGTTAAAATTAAAATCAGATTTAATTTGGAATTATAATAATTTATTTAGTTATATTAAAGATCCTCAAAACTTTTCTCCCGGAACTACTATGCCACATACTGGATTAGAAAAAAGAGATATTGATGATATTATTAATTTATTAAAAAAGCAGAGTTTACAATAATATGTAATTTTTATTAAACTTTATTAGAATTAAAAGCGCTGATAAAGTTAATAAAGATAGTCCAGAGAGAATTGTTATCCATAGAGATATATTATCTAAAAAAAGAGTCACTAAAAAAATCTTTCTTGAATTTTACAACATAATGCTCGCAGCCGAAAAAAAATTTTTTTTAAATTCTTCAAAAAATGGAAAAAGAATTGAATTAGGTGCTGGATCAAGTTTTTTCAATAAAGTTGATTCAAATATTGAAAAAACTGATGTAGTTAAAGGTCCTGATATTGATAGAGTAGTAGATGCAACAAAAATGCCTTATAAAAAAAATGAAATTAAAACATTTTTTAGTGTTTTCTTTTTTCATTATTTGCAAAATCCTTATAAATTTTTGGATGAAGTATGTAGATGCTGCAAAAAAAACGGAGGAGTAATTTTAATAGAGCCTTTTCATGGACCACTAAGTAGATTTATTCATAATCATATGCACAAAAATGAATTTTATGATAGAAACGCTTCCGCAATTAAAAATACTAATTTACCAATGTCAGATGCCAATCAAGCTTTAAGTCATATCGTATTTTTTAGAGAAAAATTTTTTTTTAAAAAGAAGTATAGTAGTTTAGAAATTGTCCAATTTAGAAAAATTAATTCATATCTAAGATACATAATGTCAGGAGGGATAAACTTTAAACAATTGCTTCCAGATTTTATGATCCCTATAATAAGGTTAGTTGAAATAATTTTTACACCAATATCTTATTTCTTTTGTATACATTATTTAATTGTTATTAGAAAAAAATAATCAATTTTTAACATTTTTAGGATTATTTATTAAACCACAAAATCCATCGTAATTGAAACTAGAATTGCTAAAATAAATAAAATTTTTAATAATTAATAAAAATTTAATTAACCATATAGGAAAATTTATTATGATCTTATTTTTTGTTACAAAAAGTTTATTAAATTTTATACTTGGTTTTTCGAAGACATAATTAATTTTTTTTAATTTTTTATAATTTTTTAGTAAAATATTGACAACTTTTTCAACATTTGTAGTATAAATTTTAAATTCACCATCGCCAGGCATAATAAAAAAAGGAAGTTTATCAAAAAATTTTTGTATTTTGTAGATAAGACCTCCTTTTTTTCCCATAATCATAGCAATTCTAAAAATTCTATTTAACTTATTTCTTAATATTATCTTTTCACATTGAAATTTAACTTTTCCGTAATTATTTTTTTTTGAAATTGCACTAAAAGATGATGCGAAATAGAGAGGAATGTTATTTTTTTTTGCAAATTCATTTATTTTTTTTATTCCATAAATATTTATATTTTCTTTATTTTTTATAATATTTCTTCTTTCCCAAGCTAAATAAATTATTTTAGTAATTTTAAATTTTTTATGAATTTTGTTGTTAATTTCGTCTCCAATTTTGTAATAAATATAATTTTTTTTTATTGTGCTTGAAAACTTTAGAACTTTGCTACTCCCAATTTTTGATATAATATGTTTCGCCAAAAATGAGTTTGCCCCTAATATTAAAGTTTTGTTTATTACCATTTTTTAGATACACATTTATATCCTATTTTATTTTTAAAAATATTAGTAAATGATTATTTCGCGTAGTCCGTTGAGAATATCTTTAGGTGGTGGCGGAACAGATTTACCTTCATATTATAAAAAATTTGGAGGTTATTTAATTGCAGGATCTATTAACAAATATGTTTATATCAGTTTAGCTAAAACTTTTAATAAAAAATTTATTCTTAAATATTCTAAAAATGAAGAAGTTAAAAATATAAATAATATTAAACATCCAATTTTTAGAGAAGCTTTAAGATATTTTAAAATTAAAACACCATTAAATATATCTAGTCACGCTGATATACCGGCCGGAACAGGCTTAGGATCTTCAGGATGCTTTACAGTCAGTCTAATTAAAGCACTATCATGTTTTACTTCCCTGAAAATTACAAATAAACAAATTGCAGAATGTGCGTCGGAAATAGAAATTAATATTTTAAAAGAACCAGTTGGAAAACAAGATCAATATACTGCCGCTTACGGGGGTATTAATGAGTATATCTTTCATAAAGATGGATTTGTTGAAATTCATAAACTTAAATTAAAAAACGATATTATTAAAAAACTTGAAAAAAATTTAGTTATTTATTTTACAGGTTATTCAAGAAAATCATCAAAAATTTTAGTCACACAAAATAATCGAACAATCTCCCACAATAGTATAATGATAAAAAACTTACATGAAGTAAAAGAACTTGCTTATGATTTTAAGAAGTATTTATTAAAAGAAGATTTTAATGGTTTTGGAAATTTAATGGATATTCATTGGGGACTAAAAAAAAAAAGATCGAAATTTATGTCAAATAAAAAAATAAATTATATTTATGACTTTGCAAAGTCCCATGGCGCTCTTGGTGGTAAATTAGTAGGAGCAGGTGGGGGTGGTTTTTTAATATTTTATTCTAATAATCCATTATATCTAAAAAAAAATTTATCTTTAATAGGATTAAGTAATGTTGATTTTAAATTTGATTTTGAGGGTACAAAAATTATAACGCTGTAAATAATTATGTTTCAATTAATTTAGTTTAAACTTAATAATTAAAATAATGGCATTAGATTGGAAGTCAGCACAAGAAAATGAAAAATTATTTTGGGAGAGTATTTATATTAATAAAGAAAAAGATATTATTTATAGTCCAGTAACTGATGATGGATCATTAAGTTTTACAAAAGAAGTTTTATTGCGCCATAAGATTGATTTAAAGAATTTAAAAAATAAAAAATTATTAGACGTTGGATCAGGTCCATATGGAATAATTAAAGGTTTAACAATTTTAGAGAAAAAAACAAATATTAAAATTTTAGAGATGGTGGCAGTTGATCCATTAATGGATTTTTTTAAAGATAAAATTGGTATGTTAAAAGAAGATAGTCATATTAGTTTAGTAAAAACTAAAGGAGAAGAACTTCCATTCGAAGAAAATTCTTTTGACTATATATTTTGTACAAACGTCCTAGATCATTGTGATAAACCTGAAATTGTTATTAAAGAATGTTATAGAGTTTTAAAAAAAGGAGGAGTGTTTTGTCCAAGTTTACATGTTGTTTATCCAATGTGGGGGTTAGTTAAAAATTATATAAAATATTTTGATAAGAACCACCCACATCATCTTCTTGAGAAGGATTTATTACAATTTTTGTCTAAATACTTTTCAACTACAATGAATACTTATAAAATTAATATGATTAAGGATCATTCTTCTTTTACTTTTAGAAATATATTTAAGAACAATAATAAAATCAGAGGATTAAGAAGATTTTTATCTAATTATTTTTTATATACCACCTACTATCAAGCACACAAATAAATTAGTTATTAAATAGTAAATGAACAAATATTTTATATTAAGGCTTATTAAAATATTTAATTTTAAAATTATTATTTCTAAAATTAGACTTTTAATTTTTAATTTAATTAAAAAACCCAAGTATATAGTTTTAAAAAATAAAAAATTCTTTCTATATAATGGATTGGACAAAGAAATTAATACACCATCAAGCTATTTATATTCCTATAGAAATTTATATGAGAAAAAAGAAATTAATTTTTTAAATAAAAAGATTATGAAATTAGACGGCGCAATAGACGTTGGGGCTAATATAGGATTTTATTCTTATTTTCTTTTAAATAAAATAATTGATAAAAAATTTTTGTATATTTTTGAACCCAAAAAAGAGTTAAATTCATTAATTATTAAAAATTGTTCACCATTTAAAAATTTTAAAATATTTAATAAAAAAGTTGGGATAGGAAAAAATAACCTCAGACTAGATAATATAGTAAAAAATAAAATTGATTTTATTAAAATAGATATAGATGGCAAAGAATTAGATGTTTTAAAAAGTGCAGAAAAAATAATAGACAATTACAAACCAAAAATATTAGTTGAAATTGCGGAAGATAGTCTTTTACTGCACCAAATTCATTATAGTGATATTGTTAATTTTTTAAACAAAAAAAAATATTCCTGTTATGAAATTAATGATTATCCAAAAATATTTACGAGAAAACTTTTTAAAGGTGAAGTACTCAATCTTTATTGTGAATAATTTATTAATTTAAAAAATGTCTAAAAAATTAATAAATATAGATAACTATTAATGAAAAAAATAAATATTCTTCATTTATTCTTTACTCTAGTTATCATTTTTTACTCTGTTGGTAATTTATACTTAATATTTACTAATTATCTTGATGGAGGTCATGGTGATTCAACTCATAGAATATTGTTTACTCATGATTTTTTATATTATGATTTTAAAAAGATTTTTCAATTTCATTTAGTTTCTCCCTGGCCACCGTTTCCATTTTTAATACAGGCTTATTTTTTTAAATTCTTAAAAATCTTTAATATTGGATTAATATCCTCTATCTATATTTTATCGTTATTACTTGCAGTTATTCATTTAATAATAATTTTCTGGTTTTGTAAAAAAAATCAAAAAACTATTTTAGGTATTATTTATATTATATTTTTTACTACATCAGGAACTTTAAATGAAATTTTTATAAGTTCTATGTCAGAGATTTATGCAATGTCTCTATTATCTTTTTCTCTTATTATTTTTAATAGAAAAATTAATCTTTTGCTAACAATACTTTTAAGTTTTATTTTTTTTTTTGCTACACTATGTAGATCTGAAATAATATTTTTATCTTGTGGTCTTTTTCTTTTTTTATTTTTTTATAATAAAAAAAAATATTCAATAATTTTTTTTATAATTTCATTATCTCCCTTTATAATCAAAAATATTTTTTTTTTATTTGGTAATTATGATCTTGATAGTAATTCTATTACGATGGATAATGTATATAATTTTGGAAATTTATATGAAAGATTTTATAATCTCTTATCTGGAATTGCACAATTTATCAAATGGCAAAATTTTATAGCTATATTAATTTTTTTATCGTTATTGATTTTAATAAGTATTAAAAATATTCAAACTAAATTTTTAAAAAAAAATAGTCTTATTTTTATTTTAGGAATTATTTATTTAATATTTATGCTGTTAATGTTTTCTTTTGGACCAATTACCCAAAATTTAAGATATTTGTTTATTCCGATCTTAATTACTTTTATTGGCTTCATTCTAATTTTAGATAAAAAAATTAATGATCAATATTTTAAAATTTTTATAAATAAGATTTTACTTTTTTACTTTTTTACTTTTGTTGGTTTATTATTAAATTTTTATTTTTTAACAAAGACTATTCCAGGAGAAATTAGATATGCAAAAAATTTTTTAATTGAAAATATTGCAAATTATAAAAACAATAGTACTACCAATTCTTTGTTATTTGTTGACAGTCTTCTAGGTCATGAGATGTACTTCATGATGCATACAATTGTTCATTTTAATAATAATTTAGCAGCAAATCAGTATGATATTAGACCCTCACCTTCTATGCATTTAAAGACTAATTCAAATATCAACAACGAGAATGTTTCTCAGACAGAGTTAAAAATATTATCTTATATTAACGAATTTAAACCTAGTTATTTAATTTTAGCTACGGGCGAATATCGATCCAAATTAGAATTTTTAACTTTTAACTATGATAAAAATGAGCGAAGTTCTTATATTCTACCAAATTCTCAATATTTAGCAAAAAATTACTTAGAATTGAATTTTATAAAAATTGGTAGACAAGAAAAATTTTTGTATAAAAAAATATATAAGGGGAATTTGTTAAGTATTTATGAATTTGAACTATCAACATTATTAAACTAAAAATATTTTTTATATACTTTTCTTAATTTTAAAATGTCAAAGAACATTATTATAGAATCAATTAGTATATTTAATTTTCCATTTGATTTGTGATTCCATCTTACTGGCAATTCAATAATATCAAGATTTAAATTTTTACATATAAGAGCAATTTCAACATCATGAATATATCCATAAAATTTAATTTTATTAAAAATATTTTTTGCAGTTTTAGTATTATATAGTTTAAACCCACATTGTGTATCTTTAATGTTAATCTTTAATACTAATTTAATAAAAAAAGAAAATAATTTACCAAGAAAACTTCTTATAATTTTTTTATTAACAATAGAATTTTTAAGATTTCTTGAACCAAAAAATATTTTAGAGCCATTCTTTTTTAAAAAAAAATCATTCCAAATATTAATTTGATTTAAATCTACAGACAGATCTATATCACAAGTAAGCAACCAATTATATTTTGCAGAGAGTATCCCTTTTTTTAAGGCATACCCTTTTCCTTTATTTTTATTTAACTTAATATATTTTATTTTTTTATTTATTAATTTATTTATAAAAAATTTAATGTAATTTTCTGTTTGGTCATTACTTCCGTCATCGACTAAAATAATTTCTATTTTTTTTAAACTCTGTTTAGTTAGAAATTTACTAATATTTTCTAATGAATTTATTATTCTCCTTTCTTCATTGTAAATAGGAAAAATAATAGATATTTCTTGTATTTTAGACAATTTTAATTAGAATTTTTTTTTGCGTAAATTATACTTTCAAATCCATAATAGCACCAAGTGTAATAATTAGATTTCTTTTTTAAAATCATATATGGTTCAATTATAAATCCTACAATTGCTTGAATTAAAGGTCTAAAATTCTTATTTGAGAATATTATGCTGAAGTTATTTTTTAATAGTATCTCCAATATTAGTTCATATTCAGGTGGAGGATTTTGGTGAGTCTTATCATCGTTATAATTTAGTCCACCAGGATTTAGTCTAGAAGGAAAATCTAATGTTTTTCAGATGGGAATGCAATATAAATTTCTCCACCAACATTTGTAACTTTAATTATGTTATTTAAAACAGAGAATCTATCTAAACAATGTTCGAGGTTATGATTGCAAATTACTAAATCATAATTATTACCAGAAGCTAAAATTGAATTTGCAAAACTTTTAGGACTAGTGATTATTATATTGTTAGCAATATCAGCAAGGTCATGGTCATTGTTGTGATCTTCAATATCTATCCCAGTATAATGAGATTTTGGAATAAAACTTTTAATATGATAAGCAGAATTGTTACCACAACCAATGTCTAAAATTTTTATATTTTTATCTTTATATTTATTGAGAACAAAAGTTTTGCCGTATTTTGGAGTAGTTATTAATCTCCAAGGAAATGATAAAATTTTATAAACAAAAAAAATTAATTTAATTTTCTTTAATTTTGACTTAATGCTTATCATTATTGGTTGCGGGGCTTGGATTTGAACCAAGGACCTTTAGGTTGTGAGCCTGACGAGCTACCAGACTGCTCCACCCCGCGATAAAATAGTTGCTTATAATCTTTATTAATTATTTAAGCAAATACTAATTTATAATTTAAAATTATTTTTAATATTTTTAGAGTAGTTGCAAAAATATTTAAGGTTTTTTTTTGTTCCTATATCAATATGATCGTTATTAAAAATTTCTCCATAGATTAATTTTTTTTCAATGAGTTTGGGTATTATTGTTTTTTCTAAAGAATTATTATCTTTTTCAAGAAATTTTATTATTTTTTTGTTAACAACATAAAATCCAGCGTTCATTAAATTTGAGTTTTTTTTTGAAAAAATCACTAATTTCTTTTGTACATTTAGTTGAGATAGTTTTTTATTACTCTTGTAAATTTTATTTTTAACCAAACACATAAACATTACATTTTTTTTTAATAGGATTTTATTAAATTTATTAAAATTAATGTTAAAAAAAGTATCTCCATTAGCTACTAATGTATTGTTAGTAATATACTTTTTTGCATTAAACAAACTTCCTCCAGTACCTAATTTTCTTTTCTCTATTATGCAACTTAAGAATGTCTTGTTTATTTTTTTTTTATTGTATTTTAATAAAAATTGCGAATTTTTATATTTACATAAAAATATAATTTTTTTAGGTTGAATTTTAATAATTTTTTCTAATAAATAATTTATAAATGGTTTATTGTTGATCAACAGAAGGGGTTTTGGTGTTTTTTTTGTAAGATTACCCAATCTTTTCCCATAGCCACCAACAAAAATTAATACATTTTTGATCATATTTTTATTATTAAATCTTAATAACACTTTTTAATGATT